>Ga0272442_10000801_pt1 | contig 49230 bp, 32 predicted proteins | sample SSMForm2O_FD_200262 | JGI IMG/M metagenome (GOLD analysis project Ga0272442, IMG submission 200262) | Marine sediment archaeal communities from Little Sippewissett salt marsh, Falmouth, MA, United States - SSM-Form-2O | ecosystem: Environmental > Aquatic > Marine > Wetlands > Sediment ... | reverse complement strand
CCTGAAACTCAATATCAGAGTTATCGCCTTCAATTCCATATCTATTCGCCGTCCGCTTACTATTTATCGGCCGTACCTGCGCTGTTTGGGCAGTCCCAGTTGTCGATGAAGTCTCATAACCAGCCATTGTCCATAGGGAGCCACCGCGCCGGTCAGCAAAGACGAAAACAATAGCACCACGGAAATCGAGCCATAATCCCCCCCAGGTAGGATTCCTTTGATCACGCAAATAATCAGTACAAATTGCTCTCCTAAAAAGCTGCATAAAAATGTCAGAAATATCAATGTTACAGGATTATCCCCATAGAATAACTCCCGCAGATGTACAATAATCCAAGTCATCAGACCAAAGGCGATAGCATATCCTCCCAGGGGTGCCTGGCTGCTCAGGTCTTTAACCAGCCCCAGGATCCACCCGGCAATAGGTACCTGTTCCCGGCTGCCCCGAAACGCCAGCACTACCGCCAAAACCAGCAGAAAATCCGGCATCACTCGCTGCGGCCCCAGACCGAACAAACGCGCGATTCCCACCTGAATCACCAGGGTAATAAATACGACGATCGCAAAATTGAACCAGCGCATACGACCAATTGTATTTTATTTACGGCTCTGCTGTCAAAATATACTTTGGGTGCCGGTAATCTCTATGGTAGTGGCACCGCTGAAGTTAATTGTAAGGAGATTTTTGACCGGATCAAAGGAATGCCCGGTCCCGCCGCTAATAGTGCTGTATTGCTGTACATATACTTCCAGGATACCACTATATGCAAGGTCGTCGAATTGGATATTGATAATCCCTGCCTCGGACATGGCGCAGCTTATCGGCCGGACGACACTTCCGGTATAGTAATCAAAGGAATTGTCCACATTTTCGCAGGGAAAGAATTCTATTCTCAAATAGGGGGCCCATCCCGCTGTCCAGTTATTGTTGGATTGGAGAATGTCTCCCCGGGGAATAATGGCACCGGCCTTTACAAACAAGGGGATAACATCAATGGGCGCTGAGGCGGTGATGGTCGTGGGGCCGGTATTGACGCTGCTCTTGTCGTTATAGTCCAGCCATTTACCTGCGGGTAAATAGACGCTGCGCGAGGTTGCTCCCTGAGTCAGCACCGGTGCCACCAGAATCTCCGGGCCGTACAGATATTCATCCCACATATCATAGAGATTGGGATCATCGGGATAGGCGAAGATCAACTGCCGCATTACCGGCATACCGTTTTGATGCGCTTCGTACATACATGATTTGGTATAGGGGATCAGGTCATGATGATCTTCACACTGTTTACGCGCGATATCAACCAGATTTGGGTCGTTACCGGGATCATAATAGTCATACCAAATGGTTCGTTGGGTTGTGTCGCGGCCGGAGGCGACCATAATCTCCATAAAGGTACAGTAGGTACCGAACTGCAGCCAGCGAGTATAAAGTTCTTCACTGGGATGATCCCCGAGATATCCGCCGATATCCGTTCCATAATGGGGGAAGTTAATGGCCCCGCAACGCAAACCATTCTTGACTGAAACGGCCAGACCGCCAAAATCACTGTCTGAATCTCCATTCCAGATACCGACATGTCGACGGTTTTTATCATAGGCATTACGGGCGTACACCAGATAATCAGTGCCATAGAGGTCCATCAGTACTTCGGCCGCCAATTTGCGGTAGAGATAGACAATTTCGTTCTCGAGCTCATCGGGTTGTTCGTTTTCGTGGCCGCGGTCAACCTTATACCCGCGCACCCCCATTTGAGCAAAGGTGTCCAGATGATTTTTAAACCAGTTATAGGCACAGGGATCGCGGACATCAGCCGCGGGCGTGTTGGTATAACCCGTAAAGAGGTAACCATATGCCTCTCCCTCTGTTTTCAAAGTGTAGGCACAGCGGTTGGCAATCCACAACAAGAATTTATAGCCCTTATTTTCCAGGTAATCGATCATGTACTGGCCGTTGGGGGTGCCGCTGGGGAACCAGTCGGCGGCCGGGTTAAAATCCATATTTCCCCAGCCCCAACTACCGCTGGTAAAAGGACGGTCAACCCAAACGGCCGAGGCGGGAATCTGATAGTATTGCAGGTGGTTGGCGGTGGCAATCACATTGTCTTCGGCACTGTCAATCACTCTATTTTCTACCAGGTCCGTGTAACCAAATTCCTTGGAATCATCATTGCGCCACCAGATGGAATCGAAGGCCCAGTCGGGGGGCATGCGAGCCGGGCCGGCCAGATCGTTGAACTCGTCGAAGATATTTTCATAGGTTGGCCCGTAAATCACGTAATACGTCATATCTGCTTCGTCGAAATCGAAGCTGGTTTTGCCGGACTGGGCAATGGTGTAATGGCCCAGGGCGAGGGTGTCCACGTAGATTCCATATTTGCGGGTGGTTACATAGAACGGGGCCCGGGCATTGGCAAAGTTGGTGTCGTCCATGCTCCAGAATCCAATCAAATCGCGGTCGGCACCGCGGTTGTCGATGTGCCCACCCTGGGGATATTCCCAGATACCGTAATAATGTTCGCCCTGATCGGTAAATTCCTCTTTGACGTTGGTAGGTACTGCCGAGCTGTTGAGAAACACCTTGACTACATCCGAATCCTCAAAGGAAAATTTTACATAGCCCGTTTCGGTTGTTCCTTCCAAATCCAGAGTCGCCTCCATCCAGTCAAGACCAATCTGAACATTATAGGCGCTAAGAGCCTTGCGACTTACGCCAGAGATATTCATATTAGTTTCACTTTGGGAGATGAGCACCTGCAGGGTAGATTTTTCCGTTACGGTATAGCTATAGGGATTAACGTTCATCTCGACAATTAAATCGGCCGATTCAATCCCGGAGAAATCATCATCCACGATAGTGACGGCGGCACTGTCGGGTGTGCCAATTTGATAGCCGTCTCCGGGAATAAGGGTAAGTTCAACGGTCTCGCTGCCTTCACTTTCACTATCATCATACGGTGTGATAGTTATCGTCTCTGACAGCCAGCCGTCCGGAATGGTTATCTGTCCGGTGAGGGTTTCATTGTAATCTGCCGGCTCTGCCGTACCACCCACCTCGTATTGTACGGTTAGATTTCCCTCGGTATCGGTACGGCTGATGGAAAACTGGCCCGTATTGGGACCGGCTTCGGCTGCATTGGGGTCGGGGGCGAGGATGGTTACGAGGGGCCAAGTTTTTTGCCAGTTTTCAGAAAGACAATTAAAATCCTCGATATCGACTCCGTTGTCACTTCCGGTCAGGTCTGCACATCCGGTTGGATGTTCCGGGCAGCCCGGTGGATCCAGCCACTGCAAAATGAATAGTTCCAGATCATCGATATCTACTTTAAAATCCAGATTCAAATCACCCAACAGCGAGGGATAGGCGGTAATCGTCATGACATCGCAAGCGTCTTGAAGGATTTCATCGGCTGCTTGCAGAGACAATTTATAGATTCCGGTAGCGGGGATCCTGGCGGTGGGATCCTGCACTGAGGCGCAGGGATCAAATGTAATTGTTCCCGGACCACTGATTTGGGACCACTGTAAGGAGCCGTAATCAATGCCGATTTCTCCCAGATTACAGGGATCGTCATCGGTCACGGTAGCGTCCAGGGGTACGGCCTTTTGATAGGGCCACCAGATTGTCTGGTTCAAACCGGCGTCCACTGAGGGGGGTTGGTTGGAGATTGAAGTAGGTTCATAACAGCCTTGCCTATAAGCAAAAAAGTCCACGTCAATAGCGCCTGCCTGTCCGGTGCGACCCATCCCCAAAGCCAGAAAGGTGTCTTCATAATCATTTTCACTGTCTAATCCTGCCGTTACGAAAAACTCTTCCGGGATTAAAGAACCATCCCGATAAATCTTTATTTTGTGGGTACCCGTAGCGGAGGAATCCGTTTCAATGGTGATCCAAAACTCATGCCAAACGGTTAAATCAGAGATTGTCAATATATTAAAAGTAGAACCTGCATCTCCTGGATCTACGCTTGTACTTGGAGTTGACCCATTTAAACAGTTCATAATGAGGCCCGGGCCTGAGCCGCTTTGGCTGTGATCGGATTCAAGGGCCAAGCAGAAACTGATGATAGCATGATCGGTGGATTGGCGAATTCCAAAATTGCCTTTGCCCCCACTATGTAATGTATATCCGTCACCACCTACAGGCCAGGGGGTAATATTGTTCAGATCATCAAGGGGCGCAGTCGTAGCCAGTCGGGCCCGAAGGGAAATGGTAACGCCGTTATCTAACAGGTTTTCAGCGGCGCTGCCTATGTCTGTAGTGATACTATGGCCAAAATATAATTTTCTGTTACTAGGATCTGAGCCGGGATCATAATCGTAGGCGTCTTGGAGCCGGGCGAAATTATCAGCGCCTTGGCTTAATGCCGATACCCCACCGGGATTTCCCGAGCCCATGCCGGTACCGTCCCAGGAGTCGGAATCATTTTCATGGCTCCAGGTGCCATCCAGAGCGTTATATCCCGGTGAGCCATGAGGGTCTCCCGCTGCTGCGGTGTTGCCCAGGTATATATAAGACCATCCGCCCGGCGGATCAACATATTCCACCCCAGCCCGGATAATTCCGACCGATGGGACCATTATCAGAATTACCACCGAAAGTAAATATTTCCACAAAAACATACTATTCCTGTGATTAATATTTAAGAATTCTGGGAAGTGCATGTAATCAGACCTTCATTGCTATATCCGGCATCTGGGCCGGCTCCTTTTTACACCCTTTGCCTACGTAAAACGAACTTTTTGCTTAAAAATATTATAGCAAAATGAATAGTAAAATACCAGAAAAAATACCTCCAAATTAGATCCGTGTGTTAAAACGTTTTGCATTGTTGTTTGTGGCGGGCAGAAATTTTATATGGCGTTATTGGACTTTAATATTGAGATCATAGCTAAACATAACGAATTATTTCTCTGGCAATTTTTCGCCTAACGTTATAAAATCTCCGCTACTTAATCACAACGAATCAGCTTACTTGAGATTGTCGTAATTTAATGCAACTTACTGGAGGACGCATCATATGGCAGACGGTAAATTACAGGTGGCCACGTGCCAATTTGCAGTCAGTAAAAACATCCTGCGCAACTCGAAGTATATCCAAAATTTTATGCAAAAGGCCAAGAGTAAACGCGCGGATATTGTTCACTTTTCCGAATGTGCGCTTAGTGGTTATGCAGGTTCTGACTTTGAGTCGCTGGAGAATTTTGATTGGGAGATGTTGTGGTCTGAAACACGCAAGATCATGAAACTATCCGCAAAATTGAAACTGTGGACGGTCCTGGGCAGTACCCATTTTCTTTCCTCAAACATCAAACCTCACAACAGCTTATATCTGATAAATCCGCAAGGCAAAATCGTGGACCGCTACGACAAGCGGTTTTGTATGGAACGGGATTTACAGCACTATACCCCGGGCGATCATTTCGCGTTTTTTGAAATCAATGGGGTTAAGTGTAGTCTGCTTATTTGTTATGACCTGCGCTTCCCGGAGCTGTATCGGGCTTTGAAGAAGAAAAAGGTGGACTGTATTCTGCAATCATTCTACAACGCCCGTTTGTCACAGCGTACCATCCACACCGACATTATGCGTCAGACCATGCAGTGTCGGGCGGCAACGAATTATTTCTGGGTCAGCATGAGTAACTCCTGCTCTTACTATTGCGCCTATCCCTCATGTGTTATTCAACCGGACGGTAAGATTGTGGCGGAGTTGAATTTTCACGGCCCGGGAATCATGTTTAACACGGTTGACACCAAAAAAGTTCTATACGATGCCTCTGGACCGTTTCGAAGCCAGGCGATGAAGGGGCAGCTCTACACTGGAGAACCGACCAGACACTCTCGTTCAAAAAATCGTAAAATTCTCGAATCTAATTAATATTATTGGTTTTAGTTATCCAATCGGTAATTGATAAGAGGGAATAATTATGGTCAAAAATAAAATTATGGGGCATATTTTGATCTTAATGTTTGTTGGTCTAATCTGTTTACCAGGCACTAATGTCCAGGCAGGTGGTCCCGCCATTGTATTTGATGGTTTCCAAGGTCCCGGGCAGGGCAAACATATTGTTCTGCTCGCCGGTGACGAAGAATACCGTTCGGAAGAATTGATACCTCAACTAGCCAAGATTGCGGCGGTACATCATGGATTCAAGTGTACGGTCCTTTTTGCCCTCAACAAACAAACCGGTGAGATTGACCCCTCAACCCTGGACAACCTCCCCGGTCTTGAGCTTCTTAAAGAAGCCGACCTGATGGTTATGTTTTTGCGGTTCCAGGAGCTGCCCGATGAAAAGATGAAATATATTATCGATTACACCAACTCCGGTAAACCCATCCTCGCCCTGCGAACCTCCACCCATCCGTTCTATTATCGAAAACACAAAGATAGCCCCTATGCAAAATATAGTTTTAACAGCAAGAATCCGGCGGGTGGATACGGCCGGGTGGTTTTCGGCCAAACCTGGGTCTGCCATTACGGGCATCATCAAAAGGAAAGTACCCGCGGAATTATTGCTATAGGCATGGAAGATAACCCAATAGTACAGGGTTGCCGGGACATCTGGGGGCCTTCGGACGTATATGGCCTGGATGAGTTCCAAGGGAATTATAATCCCGTCATTATGGGACAGGTGCTTTCAGGTATGAACCCGCAAGATAAGCCTAATCCCAATAAGCATCTAGTGCCGGTGGCCTGGTTGAATACTTATACAGGCAATCAGGGGAAGGACTCTCGAATTTTTGTGACCACCATGGGACACGCAGGCGACCTGAAAAGCGAAGGATTCCGCCGCCTGCTCATTAACGGCTGTTATTGGTGTTTGAATATGGAAGATAAAATTCCTTCCCAGAGCAAGGTTGACTTTGTAGGCGAATATAATCCCAATCCCATCGGCTTGAATAAATTCAAAAAGGGACTAAAGCCCTGCGATCATCAGTTAAAGAAATAGTCGTGTTGCAAAAATAGCAAATGAGTATATTCGTATTATACCAACATCATTTTCGCGCCGTATTTTAAGCATTAGCAATCTGATCGCGCAGCCAGTCCACACTGGCCCAGAGTAGTTCATCGGTACCCAAACACTCGATCGAGAGCACGCCGTCCCAGTCGGATTTCTTTATTATCTTAATGCACTCTTTGATATTGTCCGCATTGATCCCCTTGCCAATCGACACATAGGACGTTCCTATTCCCGTCGATTCACCCCGGTCGGCTTCCAGTTCCGGGGCCACATCCTTGACGTGCATGTGACTTAACTTAGGCAGAAAACGTTTAAGGAACGTTGGCGGATCCTGGCCGGCGATAAAAGTATTACCGGTATCGAAGTTCATGCGCAGCCAGGGAGTATCAAAGAAATTGAGCATACGCTCCATAATCTCAGGATTGGTGGTATAAGGGCCGTGGGGCTCGATGTTGATTATGATTTCATAATCCTCGGCCCACTCCAGAATCTGACGATAGTTCTCCTTGGCAAAGCTGAGCACTTCCTCGTCTGTATATTCCTTAGGTTTGAACTGTCCGTCGGTTGTTACCACCCGCGGACAGCCGATGGCGTGGGCAAATTGAATCGCCCGTTGGACATAACGCACGGCGAAAGTGGAGCCTAACGGCCCGGTGATGGGATAGGCCGCGTCGATCTGAGACGGTCGCAGACCGTTCTTTTCCAGATAACGTCGCAACCTGATGGGATTGGTATCCAGGGAGACGGCAGGGTCATAACCTAACCCCTGGATAAAATTCTGACCGTCAATTACGCCAAACTCGATGGTTGTTAATTTCAACTTTTTCGCGGCTTCGACCGCTTTTTCAAGAGATCCCCCCAGACAACGCCAGTTATCCGTATGCATTCCCAGCTCGATCATAATTACCTCCTGACTAATAAAGTAGTAATGTTTCCTGAATCAAACTTCTATAACTTTTCCCGTGCGGGCGGATTCATAACAGGCTGCCAAAATCTTCTGGCTCTGCAGGCCTGTCTCTGCGCTACAGGATGGCTGGTTACCATCCAATACCGCTCGTCCGAATTCTTCAATCTCCGCCCGGTACATGTTCACCGGCTCCGGCGCTATTGAAATACTTCCCGCTTCGTTGCGCTGTTGTTGAGCATCGTATCCGGCAGCCTTCTCTTCCAGATAGGCTGTCATCTGGCCCGCCTGGCCCTGACCGATGGTCCCCTGGGCCAATATGCTGCCCCGGCTGCCGTATAGTTCCAGGACATTTTTACTGCTGGCATCCGGCACACAAAAGAAATTATCAATGGTAGCCAGGGCGCCGTTTTCAAAGAACAAGGATACTACCGCACTATCCTCTGATTTATAGTCATGGACCGTATTGTTTATAAAACAGGATACTTTTTTGATATTACCGAAGAACATCTCCATCAGGTCAATACAGTGACCGCCCATATCCATCAGTGATCCTCCGCCGCCCTTAGCCGGATCCTGGCGCCAGGCTCCTTCCATAGGTGGATACCAGCATGATAGTTGTGCTCGGCCGTAGGTTAAGGCGCCCAGGCTGCCCTTTTGTATCATTTTTAAGGCTGCTTGGTGCTGGGTGTGAAAGCGCATCATAAAGGCCGTACCCAGCAAAACACCGGCATCCCGGCAGGCGTTCATCATTTTTTCCGCCTCTTCTATGGTCATACCGAGAGGCTTTTCACATAGAATATGTTTGCCGGCCCGGGCGCAGCTCATTACCTGTTGACAATGTGCATCGGCGGGGGTGGCGACATATACCGCATCTATGTCCATAGCGAGCAGATCATCCAGAGAAGCAGCGGGACAGGTCCCGAACTCATCTGCCACTTCTTTATTCGCCTCAGTATTAATATCACAGACCGCCGTCAGTTCAGCATTGACGCCAGGGACAATCCCTTCAGGGATTGTTCTCCTACGGGCTATGCCTCCCGAACCAACCACGCCCCATTTAACTTTTTTTGACATACCATACTCCTTGTGTTTCGGTGTAATAATATTTCTTTGTTTAATCTTTGGGGCCCAGGCACAAAACTCGTCCGTCAAGCATAGTGATATAGAGCCGCTCTTGAGCGGCAATCATGCCGTCGAAGACAGGCGGACAAACAAGATTGTACTGAGTTAGAATTTTACCATTCTCGGTAGAAACTGACCATAAAAAAGATTCTTTGCCGTTAGCATCAGAATTGCCGTTTTTATCTTTTTTCTGAACCTTATCCGGTGGGCCGGCGATGAACAGCGTCTTATCAGCCAAAACCATAGCCCGAACCACAAAGGGGATTTGTTTTCGCCAGTAATAGTTCACTCTGGATATAAATGGGTCGGGCGTGGAGCCAATCCACCTTTGAGCCGGTGTTAAAGAAGCCAATTTTTTAACATTCTTTTTCGGTTTTTGTTGAACTACCTTTTTAGCTGTAAGCTGTTTTCTATCGGCTGAGAAAATATGGTAATGTGTATTATTTAGGCCAGGATGACTGCCGTGTTTTTGATAATTACTGCGTCCAAATCCATAAATCTTAGAATCATCCACCACCAGCAACCTTCCGGCAGGATATTCATTACCCATCAAGGCCCAGGCGCCCCAACCAGAGATCATGCGTGTCCCCACAAACCAATATGTACGATGCCACCAGGAATCATCCAAAAAACCAGCAGAGCTATACAAATGAGGGACATTCTGTTTTTGTTCCACACCGGCCAGATCAAATCGCTTATGACGCATAAAAACAGAGCTGCCGTCACTGGAGAGAATATCCGGCAGGGCTCCCGGTATATTTAGACCTTTTACTATTCCTTTGGGCTGAATACCGGTTTGGGGGTCACGATTATCCAGACAAGTTTCAGAAAGCATTTTGCCTGTTAGAGGATCAAGTCGGCATAGGTAAATACCGCCGTCCAGGTAGGACGACCTGCCCGCCACGCAATAGGCCACATCATTTTGGATAAGTAGATTGCCGGGTACGGGCCAGGCGGATTCCAATTGCCCATAGGCCACTATGCGACGATCTTCCGTAGCGGCCCGGAATCGCCAGACCAGCATTCCATCTGTTGCACACAGACAATAGACCCACCCATCGGCAGAACCGAACAGAACCATACCCTTATAGATCGTTGGGGGAGAATCGACCCGGCCTGATGTAGTGTAATCCCAGAGGTGTTTACCGCTGTTGGCATCCAACGCATAAACCGTATGTGTGTCAACCGAGGCTAAAAATATCTTCCCCTCCGCAACTACGGGACTGGTTAGCTTGCCGCCGATATCACTTTGCCAACTGATTTTTAAAGAAGGAGAAACGGCATTGTGAGTTCGTCCGCTTCGGGACTGGTCATGACGATATGTCGGCCAATCAGCAGAATCGGCTGATTTTAATTCATCCGTCTTCTTCTTATAAGCAGGACCCTGTTCAAGGCGTGCATTGCGGATAACCACATCCCCCCGGACGGCTCGCTTGGGAGCCAGGGCGTTAAAGCTGTTGAGTTTGGCCTTGATATAACAGGCACAGGAATGTGGTGGTGCATAAAGCAGACCATTACAAGGCATAATTCCGTATTGGCAGGCACCGCGAACCCAATGATTGGGAATGGCTGTTCCGGAAGCAAGCTCTATAAACTCCACTCCGGCCCGGCCCAAAAGGAGATATCGATCAGTGGCCCGGTTACGGTAACAGCGATGATGCCCACAGGCGACGTTGAAAAATTTGCTGTCCGGTGGACGCTGCCTTTTGACTGCTCCGGTTTTCAAATCGCGTCCCTCGGTGATTCCTGGATCGTGCACCCATACATGTTCTCCCGTCCAAACCAATCCGTCCGCCACCAGTACATCTACCGGATGGTTATAGGATTCCCAGCAGGGACATGACCAGAGTTTTTCACCGGTCTGCGCCGAAAAGGCGATCAACTCGCCTGCCGGTGCGATACCCCCCTGAACGCTGATAGTCCATTGCAGTTTTTCCGGCTGATCGGTTTCTTTGGTATCTGGTAATACTAGCCCCCGATCTGCTGATAGAACTACATCATCCTGAACCACCAGGGTTGGTGTGGACCAGCCCAGTCGATCACGGCCTATAGGACGGGGGGTATTCCATATTTCCTTACCGGATTTGGCATCCAGGCAGATAATCCCGCTGGCGTTTTGAAAAAACACCCTATCGTCATCCAGACCAAGAGTGGTGGGCATAATTTCTGCGGTATCGTCGTCAGCTTTATTCCACAAAACAGTACCCGTCCCGCTATCAAGGGCCAGTATTCGTTTTCTGGCAGCGGTCATTTTGTAGGTCGGCCAAAACATCCACGTATTTACTTTCTTATCCGGATCGGGTTTCTGATTGGCTATTTGCTCAGCCGGATCTCCGACAACAAGGTACAGCACATTATCATGGAAAATGATTTCTTCCGTGCCCTCCGTCTTTTCATAATTCTTGATGGTCTTTCCGGTTGCCGCCTCCAGGGCGGTGAGTCCCTTACCGTATCCCAGGGTAACATAAACGCGATCGTTCACTGCAACCAGTCTGCGGGCCAGGTCAGCAGGTCCGCTGCGGAAACCTCTTAAATGATCTTCCCAGGGTTCTATCCGGCGCTTCCAGAGTAATACACCGTTAAAGGCGTCCCGGGCTATGAGAGACCAGCGGTCCGGAAGCGCTACCGAGGAGATGGACCCTTCATCTGCAATGTAGAAAATTCTTCCGCCGGCGGATACCGCAGCACTCATACTGGATAGGTGGTCATGACTGCGGGCCCATCTGGCCCCCGCAATCCACTGATAATGATAAGGAGGAGCCACTACACTGTCATGAGCAACGGCGTTGTTGGAGGGATCATGAAGGTAGTGCGTCCATTCATCTATTTCTGGTGGGCGCGGTTTAACCATTTTTATCCAGGTATTGTTCTTTTTGATATAGGCCACGCCTTTTGGACAGAGCACCCGCATCACTTCCGCCAGTGGTACCTTACCGAGATCTTCAGATACAACAAGATTGGCCAGATTGTCAATGTACGGCAGGAAACTGCCTTCCCACTGTTCCACGGATACTGTACCGTAGAGCCCCAATGATTTAATATGAGCACGTGCTTTTTCAATATTTTCCGCATCTGTATCCAATCCCTGGACAAGGTAACTGTCATTATTATGCAGCGCCGCGGTGAGATCTCCTGTTCCGCAGGCAATATGGATCACCAGTCCTCCCTTTACACCGGTTGTCTCCAGGATTTGTCCGGCAACATGTGCCGGATCAAACGACTGAGCTGTCGCATATGGTTCGAGTTGAACGCCGGCATAAAAACACAGGGCTATCAGGAATGAAAGAGTTCGTTTTTTCATAAGATTAACCTTTTCTGGGAAAATCGTTGATTAGTGGTCTTTCTTACGCTTTCCGGCGGCATGTGGATTGGGCATATAGTATAAAAATCCGTCTTCGGCTCCCACTAATAGATCCGGTATTCCGTTTTTATCCCAGTCCACAACCGTGGGGCTGGTGGTATGGCCTGCCAAAACCCGCTGATCAACCATCCCCATATCACGGAAATAATTTTGCTTTGCATCCGAACTAATATTTTTTAGAAAATTAATGTTCTTGCTGTTCACTAAAATATCCAGACGCCCGTCGAGGTCCCAATCAACAAAGCATATTTTTCGTCTGCCGCTACCCCCGGACGAACCGACATTCATTTTCAGCACACCGCTCTCATGATTTATAGGGATCTGTTTCGTATTAAATTGACAAACATCTTCACCGTGAAAAATTCGTTCACCCGGCAAAAGAATCAGCTTATTGTCCTTTTTGGCCCTGCGAAACAGGGCCAGATAACCTTCTTGATCGAGTATAATCAGATCATTAAGTCCGTCCTTGTCGTAGTCAATAACCACCGGCGTTGTTCGCCATTGGGTGACCAGCTCCTTACCGTTCGGATTCCACCAGTTCCAGGCTGGTTTAGGCGTTTTACCGGCATATTCAACAGTAACAGGTTGGGCCCCCTTGAGTTGAGGTTGTTTGCGCGATCCGATATTTTCAAACCACACAATACGTCCCCAACTTGAATTGGCTACAATGTCCGGCAGACTGTCTTGGTTCCAATCAGCTACATTCAGCGTGGTATATCCCCACTTGGCTTCACAAGGGCCCTGTATCGAACCGTTGGGACCTGCCATAATACGGATTGCTTTACCGTTGGCCTTGAGATATACGGGGCTGGCCCACTTAGGGGGATTGCCCCCGTCAAGATTTTCTATAAAACCAATATAGCCCGCACTATTGCCGCAGATAAGGTCTTCATCCCCGTCAGCATCCCAGTCGTAACTAAAGGGGGTGACTAATGCCCCGAATTTGAGATTGTTCGCACCTTGCTGAAAAAACTTCGGCTCAAGAAATTCCGGCATGTTGTTTATTATTCGGCCGGTGTTTTCTACCAGTGCAACTCGTCCATCTTCCTGCCCAACTACTAGGTCGATGTCTCCATCCTCATCCCAATCAATGGCCACCGGTGTGATCATGCATAAATCCATTTGTATGGGTTTGCCCCCGCACATCAGATACTTACCGGCTGCATATTCGGGCGCTTTGCGCGTCCCGATATTTTCGAACCAGGTCATTTTGTCGATAAACTCTCCGCAGATAAGGTCCAGATCACCGTCACCATCGAAGTCGGCAAAATTCGGAGCAGGTCCGCCATATACATCGATAGGCTCGCCGCCGGCCTTGATCTTTACCGGTGCATCATACTGGGGGTTTTCAGTGCTTGCCCGATTGCGAATAAAATAAATATAGCCGTGCAGCGGCCCGCGCGTCCAATTGCCGTTTTCATCATACGCATTATCCCAGCCGTAGTCGTCCCAAATACCCATCCCCACAATCAAATCCAACGCGCCGTTTCCGTCATAATCTACATAACGCCAATACCGAGCGCCGGCATTGACCTTAGATTTGGGCAGATTTCCTGAATATATCTTTTTGGTTTGCTCCAGCCGTTTGGGTGGATTCATAAAATCCACAATTTCCTTACCCGGCAGCAGCAGGCGCACTTTGCCATCGACATAACTCGGCTGGATGCTACTTAAAAATCCGGGGCCGATCCGCACCCCAGCCTTAAATACAGGCATCTTTACCTTACCGGTGGTGTTCTCAAAAAAGTATGTACCGCTATATGGTACGTCATGACAGCACACGATTAAATCGTTATCCCCGTCATTATCATAGTCCACCGGTATCGGCTGCGCCCAAAGCCCTACGCCCAAATCCACGGCCAGTCCGGGATTATTATATTTTACTCGTTCCAACCCGCTGGCAAATACCACCGAACCATAAATGGCTGTAATCATTAAAGCCCATAAAATCCTTTGCTGTCGTACATAACTGTTCATATATTACCTTTTCTGGTAAAAATATCGATTACTGGTTTTTCTTTCACTTTCCGGCGGCATGTGGATTGGGCATATAGTATAAAAACCCATCTTCCGCTCCCACCAATAGATCTGGCACACCGTTTTTATCCCAGTCCACAACTGTAGGGCTGGTGGTGTGGCCTGCCAAAACCCGCTGATCAACCATTCCCATATCACGGAAATAATTTTGCTTTGCATCCGAACTGACATTTTTTAGAAAATTAATGTTCTTACTGTTCACCAGCATATCCAGGCGCCCGTCGAGGTCCCAATCAACAAAGCATAATTTTCGTCTGCCGCTGCCCCCGGCACTACGGACATTCATCCTTAAAAGACCGCTCTTATTATTTTTAGGGTTCTGTTTCGTATCAAATTCACAAGCAGGTTCACAATGAAAGATTCGTTCACCCGGCAGGAGAACCAGTTTATCACCCTTCCTGGCCCGGCGAAACAGGGCCAGATAACCTTCTTGATCGAGTATGATCAGATCATTAAGTCCGTCCTTATCGTAGTCTATGACCACTGGCGTTGTCCGCCATTGGGTGACCAGCTCCTTTTTTTTTGGATTCCACCAGTTCCAGACCGGCTTGGGTGTTTTTCCGGAATATTCAACTGTAATAGGTTGAGCTGCTTTGAGTCTAGGTTGTTTTCGTGAACCATTATTTTCAAACCATTCAATGCGCCCCCAAATTGAATTTATTACTATGTCCGGTAAACCATCGTTGTTCCAATCCGCCACATTCAAGGTTATATATCCCCACTTGGTTTCGCACGGCCCCTGTATCGAACCGTTGGGACCGGCCATAATACGGATTACTTTACCGTCGGCCTTGAGATATACGGGTCTGGCCCACTTAGGCGGATTGCCTCCGTTAAGATTTTCGATAAAGCCGATATAGCCCGCACTATTACCACAGACAAGGTCTTCATCCCCGTCACCATCCCAGTCATAACTAAAGGGTGTGACTAATACTCCGAATTTGAGATTGTCCGCACATTGCTGAAAAAACTTTGGTTCAAGAAATTCCGGCATATGGTTTGTTTTCCGGCCCGTGTTTTCCACCAGGGCCACCCGACCATCCTCCTGCCCGACGATAAGATCTATATCTCCATCCTCATCCCAATCCATGGCCACCGGTGTGATCATGCATAAATCCATTTGTATGGGTTTGCCCCCGCACATCAGATACTTACCGGCTGTATATTCGGGCGCTTTGCGCGTCCCGATATTTTCGAACCAGGTCATCTTGTCAACAAACTCTCCGCAAATAAGGTCCAGATCTCCGTCACCGTCGAAGTCGGCAAAGTTCGGAGAAGGTCTGCCATACACATCGATAGGCTCACCGCCGGCCTTAATCTTTACCGGTGCATCATACTGGGGATTTTCTGTGCCTGCCCGGTTGCGAATAAAATAAATATTTCCGTGCAGCGGCCCGTGTGTCCAGTTGCCGTTTTCATCATACGCATTATCCCAGCCGTAGTCGTCCCAGGTGCCCACCCCCACGATCAAATCCAACGCGCCATCTCCGTCATAATCTACATAATGCCAATGCCGGGAGCGGGCTCTGATCTTTGGGTCGGGCAATTTAGGTGAAGAATGTATCTTCTTGATCTCCTGTAGCTGCTTTGGCGGTTGCAGAAAATCCACAATTTCCTCCCCCGGCAGCAGCAGACGCACGGTACCGGCAACATAACTCGGCTGGAGATTTTTATAGCCCGGACCGATCCGTACCGCTGCCTTAAATACCGGCATCTTTACCTTACCGGTTGTATTCTCAAAAAAGTACGTGCCATTGTAGGGCACATCGTGACAGCACACGATTAAATCGTTATCCCCGTCATTATCGTAGTCCACCGGAATCGGCTGAGCCCAAAGTCCTGTGCCCAAATCAACTGTCAGGTCAGGGTTATTAAATTTAACCGGCTCCAACCCGCCGGCCGATACAATCGAGCTACCAATGGCTAAAATTATTAAAACCGACAAGAACTTTTGCTCTCGCATATAATTGTTCATATATTACCTCTAATTCAGGACAGAATATTTTGTTATTCCGGCGCGTTGATCTCACCGGGCCTCCGCCCCATTTTAACAAGTTTAGATGTAAAATCCAGGACTCCGCTGTGTTGCGATTTTCCAAGTAAAAATTAATCATGATTCGTAATATTATTCCCAGGACACGAAGTGCAACGGATAGCCCGGAATGGGAACCGGCAATCAAGGATTATCCTGGTTTTTTAAACCCGCCGCCGGTGTCTCGTTGACATTTAAATATTCTATGTTTTTTTTTTGCGTTTCTGTTTAGTTGCCCTTTCGCATCTCTGCGACGGCTTCAATAACCATATCCGCCATGTACTTCAATTGCTCCGGAGTGAAATCGTACAGAGGTAAATGAGTGAAACGATGTTCGAAGGCTTCTTCAGTCACGGGACAGCTTGCCGCTAGCGCAGCGGTATCATAACCCATTTGTCGCATAATCCTGAATTTATATAAGGGGGCGAAATGAGGGATCTGCACTACCCCGCGGGCGGCAATCTTCTTTTTGAAAAGCTGAATATCACCGCCGGCCTTATCCGGATCAACCTGGAGTAGATACAAATGATAGGTTCCTTTAATGTGTTTGTCGTCTAGCGGAGGAGTAATAATGCCCTTTACCCCGCGCAAGCGGCGGTTCAAATATGCCGCCGCCTGCCGCCGTTTGGTGATAATCGTTTTAAGTCTTTTTATCTGACTAGACAGACAGACCGCCTGAATCTCGGTGGAGGAATGATTGCCGGCCCCGAAGTAACCGGATTTTCCTTTCAAGGCCCGTACATCGTAAAGCCACTTGGATATTGGCCGGGCGGTATCAACCCCCACAAATCGTGCCTGCGGAAAATCCTTACCGAAAGCCAAATTGGTACACAACACTCCACCTTCACCCAGTGAATTAATATTTTTAACTTCGTGAAAACTAAAGGCGCCAAAATGACCGATAGTACCGATCGGTTTTCCCCGGTAACTCCCGCCGAAGGCATGGGCGGCATCCTCGATAACCGTTATATCATGCTTACGTGCCAAACGCATGATAGGCGCCATATCCACCGGATATCCACCTATGTGCACCGGTATGATCACCTTGGTCCGGGAAGTAATTTTGCGTTCTACATCTTTCGGATCCATATTAATCGTACGCGGATCCAGATCGGCTAACACCACCTTGGCCCCGATACTCAAAGGATAAGCTATCGAGGCTATAAAGGTAATCGCCGGGGCGATTACTTCATCCCCGGGTTGTAAACCGGCATACTTATAAGCGATTTCAAAGCCGGCGGTGGCATTGGTTAAAAACACTGCATGCTTGGCCTTCAGCAATTTAGCCACCTGTTCTTCCAGGGCCTTGACCTTCCCGCCCAGCGAGAGCTTACCCGCCGGCTGGGCCAGATTCGCCAGTTTTTCTAATTCCCGGCTGACACGTTTCAGTTGTCCTTGATACTTTATCGCCCGCCCCTTAGCGGGCTGGAACAGGAATTTAATAATATCGGTTATCTCATTTTGGTTAACATATTCTCCGACCGCTGCCCAGGAAACTCGAGCCGGGCCGGTATCATAACGAAAATCCGCTGTTTTTTTCTTTTTCTTATTCATAAAGAACCTGCCATTTTCTTGGTATTAAACTGAAGTGGGGCTTGCCCCGGCAATTTATGCCAATCTTTTATAGATTACATTTCCAACTCTTTCAGGGCCACGGGCCTTGCCTGCTGGGCCGAAATATCCGCCGCAAAACACACCGCCTGCGTCCGGGCTGCGTCATCCAGATCCGGAAATGGTCGTCTGTCTTCTACGATGCAATCGAGCAAGTGTGATACTTCCCCCTGAAACGGATGATGAGCCACATCTCCGCTGTCCGGTAAGATACAGGGGATCTTTAAAAAATCATTCTGGCCCGGAAACAACTTCGGTGCAAACAGTTCATCATTTCTCACCGCAGCTTCTGTGCCATAGACACCAATATTAAACCGGTAGGGCATATTGGCATCGAAAGAGGTGGTGCTGCGACCGACGCTGCCGTTGGTGAATTTTACATTTACCGTTATCGTTCCCGGATATTCCATAGGATTCTCGGTTTTGACCTGGTAGGCGGATACTTCCTCGACCTCACTGCGGGCGAACCAGCGCAGGGCGTCAATTGCGTGACAGCCGCCGGCAAGTATTGCCGATCCGCTTTTTTCTCTGCTTCCCAGCCACTTCATATCTGCGCTCATCCAGAGCCGATGCATATAATCAACCTCAACCATAAAAATATTTCCGAACGTCCCTTGCTCTATAAGATTGTCAATAGTCATCAGCAGCGGATTCCAGTGCAGCACAAAACTCACTATGGTTTTTACCTTGTTTTTACTTACCGCTTCCTGTTGCCGGCGTACTTCTTCCGGAGTAATAGCCACCGGCTTTTCGATGATGATGTGTTTGCCCGCTTCCGCCGCCGCCACCACATATTCGGTATGCGCATTATGGGGGGTGGATACCACCACGATATCAATATTCTTTTGCTCGAGCATTTTTTTATAGTTCGTTTCAATTGTACAACGCAGGTTATAGCGGTCCTGGTAGCGCTGGGCATTCGCCCGATTTCGGCTCACCAGAGCCCGTATTTCGGAACGCACATCATTGCCGAAGGCCTTGATGTATTCCTCCGCGACCCAGCCGCAGCCGATTATACCCACGCCGTATTTTTTCATGATGTCATTCCTTTCAATTAATCACTTAGGTAAGCGTTTATCACATTTTTTATCTTAAGCATAATAAATCGCATAACGTTCCAGTGCATCCATCAGGGCCTTAACATTCTCCAGCGGAACTTGGGGATATAGGCCGTAGATCATCATTAGTCCCCCCTCTCGGCTGCCCAGTTTTTCTACTTCTTCACGAATCAGTTTATCAATCTCAGTCGAACTGCCGAACCTAGTAATCTTTTGACGGTCAATATCCAAATCAATACAAACGCGCCCCTTAAGATGGGACCCAATCCAATCTATGCCATTGACCATATCCTGCAAGTTTATTATATCCGCACCACTGTCGACCATATCCTCCACCAGCGAGCGAATGTCCCCGTCACTGTGCATGTGTACCAAGGCCCCCTTTTCTCGGGCTGCGACTGATAGCTTCTGGTAAACCGGCTTAATATACTTGCGAAAATTCTCCGGCGCAAGCATGGGACCAACCTGCATACCCAAATCTTCCGGATAGTACATTACCGCCGCTCCCAGTTCCAGATAACGCTCCACAATTTCCATACTGAAGTTTGCGATCATTTCTATCAGTTGCCCCAACCGGGGTTCGTCGTCGTTCATATCGAATAAGATATTTTCATACCCGCGCAAATATGTCAGACGCAGGAACATGTGACCGTGTTCCAGGCTGCCGGCTCCATATTCACCTTTAGACCTGGCCTGTTCAAATTTTTGTCGGATTGCGTCCCAGTTTACTTCGGCCATCCCATCCGTTTTTGCAGCATCCGGTGGCCTGAATTCAGACCAGTTATCCCAATCAGCCAGCGGATGACGGGTTGCCACTCCGGTAAGACCGTCTTCAGATGTTTCCCATGTACAGCCCCAAAAATCCTTATAGGGCCGGCCTGCACATTCCCAGGGTGCTAGCTCTGGTGGCTGAAATTTTTCCGGATCAAAATCGGCAAATAAAAGGGGATGCTCACTCATCAGTTGAATTAGCGCATCCTTGGGATAATGGTTCCAACAGGCCGGGTTAATCCAAAACAACATGGGAATATAATCCGGTCGTTCAAACCGTATGGCCCGCAAGGTATTCTGGTCAATCTTCAAATACATCCATTTCCCTTTTCTGCTTCACCTTATGGGTGTTGAAACATGCGATTACAAACTCTATATTCACACCAATATATTAAAATCTTACCCGAATTACAACCATTTAGGACTCTTTTTGCTTGGTACCCATCGGCCTGCTTTTAGCTGCTGCTTAACCTAATGTAAATACACCCGGCCCCCCTTTCTTCCTGAGTATAATATGGGGACTTACCTACGGTATTTTTTCCACTAAAGGATAAAATAATTAAAACTGGATATGGCCGTAACGGACAGATGAATTATACAACCAGACCAGCACTCATCATCCGTTTGCTAACACGTCATACGAAACGTGTAATGGCCGATCAATGTTATCAGCTGGGACGCTGGCTAAGTGAATAGACAAACTCAACTGTTACGCAGCCATCACCATTTTACAGGTAATTTTTCTTTGGAGGGCAGTTTGGGGAAGGGGGCGTGGGGTTCTGTTTGATACCAGTAGGCTACCGAAGCGAGGTCGTCCTTGAGGGGCAGATAGCGATGTTTCGACTGCCAACCCAGGGCCTGCATAGTAACGCGCAAGTCTTTGTCGAAACGTATGGGGTCCATAATGTGCCAACGGTAGAGACCGAAACGTGGTTGTTGTATCTTGTCGTCCTTTGAAGGGGCGTGGACCTGGGGCATGCCGGCGTAAGCGGTACTAAAGATCATATATTCTCTGGTGCCGGGTTTGTGAAAGCCATAGGAGCCACAGAAGTAATCTTCGGTGCCGGTGCCGCAAATTGTGGGGAACTCCTTATCACCGTCCATAAAGAATTTAATCTCGCCCTCACCCCACCAGCCGGGAGAATTGGAGCCCCAGCACATATAAGTGCCGACATAGTGGCCCTTGCCTTTGATGCCGTCAACGATGGTATAGTCTTGCTTATCAGGCAGAGGATTTAGGCGGCGGAACTGGGCGTGGAAATAGGCAGCATCGGCGGGGACATCGGTTAAGGTATAGTCAATTTGATAAAATAGTATCATATCCTTGGCATCCAGGTTTTCGAAGGTGATCCGGGCGGATTTGCGAAAGGGCATGCACCAATAGCAGTTAAAACCGCTGCCGGGATTGACGCAAACAGCCAACGAATTTACGTGGGCGAATTTGCACCAGCCGTTGGCAAAGAAATCACCCACGGGAACTTCCACCGAAGGTTCAGCTTCACCATCCCAGTACATCCGTAAAATTGAAAGCCGCCAGTTGCCGGTGGCAGTCATCCAGATGTGCTGGATGGCGCCGGAGCCGTTGATCTGGGCCAGCGTAAAGGTCTCTCCGGCCTTAATGCGAATGGCGGGCGATACTTTCCAGCCTTGGCCGAGCTCACGGGCGGCATTCTTACCCAAGCCTTCGGTGGCCATGCCGGCCTTACCCTTTTCACCGGTGAAATTTTCCGGACTGATCGAGCGGGTCTTGGCATCCGACAGACGCGGCAGCGTTCCCAAGTTCATATCCAGTCCGTTGAACGAGCCATTCTCGGATTCCGCCTGACAAGGGATAATTGAAATCATACAAGACAATAATAAACCCGTGATAATGATAGTACTTTTTTTCATAATGTGTTCCTTTCCTGTTCGATCAGCTATTATATCATTGTTATAAAATATATGTTAACGGGACATATCTCTCTATTGTTAACCTTACTCATTTGAGGCCTTGAAAACAATCAGATATTGCGTCTGTTTTTTACGATATTTTACCGTGGCACTGACGGCCCTTTATGGCTTATAATGGCTATATATAATGGTAAATATGCCAAAAACATCCGAACACGACTAGGATGCACATACGATTTATACGATATCTTACTGAGTAACAATGCTAGTTAGCAAAAAACGCATCAAGAATAGGTTCCAAGTCGCTTTGCTTCTGGAGACTTCCAATGCTTATTGCCGGGGACTGTTGGCCGGTATCAACGGCTACCTACGTGAAAATGAGCCCTGGTCAATTTTCCTGGGGGAGTACAGCCGAGGTCAGGCCCGTCCAAGTTGGATCCGCAATTGGCAGGGTGACGGGATCATTGCGCGGATTGAGAACGAGGCTACCGCTAAAGCCGTCGCAGCCTCACACCTGCCTGCCGTCGATGTGAGCGCCGCACGACTGCTGCCGAAACTTTGCTGGGTGGAAACCGACGACGCAGCCATAGCAACCCTTGCCCTGGATCACTTGCAAGGATGCGGTTTTACCCATTTGGGTTTTTGTGGGGCTGATTTTAATTGGTCTCGTTGGCGCTGCGAGAAGTTTACTGCGCTAGCAAATCAAAGAAATCTCGACTGCCATGTATATAAACCACGTTATAAAACCAAACAGCCAACCTGGGAATCCGAACAAAATAACCTGGGCCGCTGGCTAACTTCACTACCCAAACCAATAGGCATTATGGCAGCTTATGATATCCGCGGTCAACAACTGATTGAAGCTTGCCGACGTCAGGGAATGCTGATTCCCGAAGAAATCGCTGTGATCGGCGTGGACAATGACACCCTGCTCTGCGACATGTGCGATCCGCCTCTGTCCAGTGTGATACCCGACACATATCGTACCGGCTATCAGGCGGCCGATATTCTGGTTCGCCTGATGACCGGACACAAACCCAAGCAGAACACTACCCTGGTCAAGCCCCTGGGCATTGCCAAGCGCAGATCTACAGATATCTACGCCATAACCGACCCGGAAATCGGCAAAGCCATGCACTACATCCAGCAATATAGATGCGACGGCATCCAGGTTGCGGACGTCCTGCGTACCATGTCGATGTCACGTCGTATTTTTGAACGGCGGTTTCTTCAGATTGTGGGACACAGCCCCCACGAAGAGATTCAACGTGTCCGCATCGAGCGCATCAAGATGTTGTTGATGGAAACAGACCTGTCACTGGCCGAGATTGCCAAGCGTACGGGCTTTGAGTATGTCAACTACCTAAGCTATAATTTCAAACGTCGCACAGGCCAGACACCAAACCAATTCCGCAAACAATATCATAATCAGTAAGTGAGGGAAAAAAGTAGTGCCAGAAGCGGTAAACGATTAAAATATTTCGACCTATGAAAGCTGCAGATAACAATTCAACTAAACCCGACATAGCTCGCTGGTTTGATGAGCATGCAGCCTGTCTGCTGAATTATGCCCTTTTGCGTGTTCATCATCCGGCGATTGCCGAAGATCTGGTTCAGGATACTTTCGTCGCCGCCATCCAGTCTGCGCAGAGCTTCCAAGCCAAGTCATCCGAACGAACCTGGCTTATCGGGATTTTACGGCATAAAATATTTGATTACTTTCGTACGGTTCAGCATGAGCCTGTGAATATTCAGCAGGAAACCAGTGAGGATTATTTTTTTGACGAAAAGGGACATTGGAAAAATAAACCAGCTAACTGGCAGGGAGAACCGGCCGGCATATTGCAAAATAACGAGTTTTGGGATATACTACATAAGTGTATCAAAGGCTTGTCTCAGCTTATTGCTCAGGCATTTGTCATGCGTACAATGGAAGACGTTTCCTCCGATGATATCTGCAAGGAGTTGAATATCAGTTCCGGAACTTTATGGATGCGACTATCCAGAGCCCGCCTGCAGTTGCGCCAATGCCTGGAGATGAACTGGTTTGAGGAAAAGCGTAAACCATGAGCAAAATACTTAAAAAACTGATTTTGATCATGAATCTGGATTGCAGGCATGCCGCCGGTTTGATGTCCCAGGGGCTGGATAAACAACTGTCAATCCCGGAGAAAATCGCCCTGCGGCTGCACCTGCTGATCTGTCAGGCTTGCCGCCGTTATCGCAGACAACTGAACGTCCTTCAACGTATCTTTCATCATTTGGCCCAAACAGATTCTTATGATAAAATAGCCCTTTCAATCTTTTCAGCCGAGCGCCTCAAAGCCTTCCGCCAACGCCTGCTGAAAAATTTATAATTTTCATGTAAGCATTTCCCCCTTTCTACGACTCATTTACAAGCATGTAACATGCAGAAATGAAGAATGCACCATTGCAACCGGAAATAAGCCTGCGATCCTATGTGCAGCAAAGGGGTAAGGCTGCGCAGATTACCACTTTTAGCTTAGCCGGACCGACAAGGCTCCCGGTAATATGATGCAGATGGAAAATAAATATATTTATTGTGGCGTCATAGATGAAGTGCATCAGTAATTTAGCTTAAAAATTCCGTATATTAAGGAGTAATGAAATGTGCTATTGGAAGAAATGTGTTCTTTGCATTGGCTTGCTATGTGTAGTCGTAGTCTTTGTTGGCGTTTTAGCTCTGCCGGCTTTTGCCAATCGAGGCAATGGACAATTGGGTGTTGTTTATGTGAGGAGCCAGGGATTGTATTATGATACCTTTGTCAGTGCCCATTCTCTGCCCAACAAGGGGCCCTTCCAGAAGCTGGAAGATGGTGAAACCGATTTCGGCCCCGGAAATCCCGGGTATCTGGGCGGAAGATGGTGGATTGACGATGGAGACGGTATCAGAGGTGACGAAGATACTTTTCTGCTTTGCCCCTTATTGCCCCCTGGTAGGGAAATGCCCTAAACAAAATCCAATGATCTCGAAAAAGGGTGAGTTATCAGGCACTCACCCTTTTTCTATTTTTCCTCATCAGCATTTTTGTCTATTCAACTTTTTATTTCTAAGTAAAGTCAAACAACCCAGGGCAAATAGAATTATAGTTGCCGGCTCAGGCGTCATATAGGTTGTAAATGTAGCATCCTTATCATAAAAAGTTTCCGGCGGCAATGATTCATCTGGTGGATACGCGGTTTGTATCTGCCCCGTATCGACTTCTCTTAGTACAGAACCACTTGGTACTTCATTGATTACATTATCAATTGAGACTGTGTACGGATATATTTCCGCGCTAAATATATTGACCATATACAAATCTGCCATTTCCAGTTTTCCATTCATATCAGCCGTGACAGTATAAGCAATTACCCCATCTGAATGAACCACCAACCAGGCAGGATCATATTCCTCCTGCGACTGATCAACAATAGACCCCTGCGCGGAATTAAATACCACCATTAACACGATGATGCAGATAAATATTTTTTTTCTTTCATGTGTCATTGAGTATTTTTCTTGATCCAGATCCCCAGAATAAGCAAAGCCCTTTTCCTAACCACAAACAATTGCGGTTTTCAGTATTGAAAAAGCAATTCCAACTAGCCGGGAATGCCATTCCCCGGCAACTTTTCTAATTATCGGTATTTCTCACTTGAAAGGATTAAGTCTGGATTAACTGGTATCGATTCCCAAACTACCAACCGGGACATATTCACTTATTTTGCAATGACTTATATACCCAACCCCGAAAGCTTACAAAAAATGCGCCGGAATCAATGTCCACCCTAACTGCCTGCATAGCTCAAAGAAATTCCATCTTGAAAAAAGCTAATATTAAAACTATATTTTCAGTTTTCGGAGTTAAAAATATTATGATTATTCGCACTGAAGCCAAATCAGACATTGAATCAATATTCAATCTGACAAAATTAGCTTTCGAGAGTCATCCATATAGCCAGACTACTGAACAATTCATCATCAATGCCTTGCGAACCGCTGATGCGCTAACTATTTCACTTGTTGCAGAAATTGATGACAGATTGGTAGGACATATAGCTTTTTCACCGGTCACCTTTACTGACGGTAGTGAGAACTGGTTTGGCCTAGGCCCGATCTCCGTACTGCCCGATTGCCAGCGGCAGGGTATCGGAACCAAACTCGTCAATGAAGGCCTGAACGTACTAAAAGCCCGTGATGCCAGTGGGTGTGTCCTTGTCGGAGATCCCCATTTTTATGAACGCTTTGGTTTTCGTAGCCCTGAAGGACTTAAATACGAAGGAGTCCCTCAAGAAAATTTTTTCGCATTATCATTTTGCAAGAAAATCCCTCAAGGCGCCGTCCAATTCCACTCCGCCTTTTCTGCGACCAGTTGACATAATAAAACTAAGAAAAAGGCCGCTCCTCATACTAAACAAGCCAACGATCTGGGATATTAGGGATTACTATTGTTCCGCTGGCATCCGGCAGAATTTGGCGTCGTACACTTCAGGTAATACGAAGCAAGCTGGGCAAAATCATACAAGTCCACCGTGCAGTTATTGTCGAAGTCGGCGGGACCATATCCCCAGGCGCCACATTCGTTGTCCATAATGACAACCAATACGCTATCAGTTTCCAGCCCGTTGTAATTTGAATCACCACTGGTGATGATATGACTGATAGTTGTGGTATGGGATGCATTCGGTGTATTGTGCACCTCATCATCAATTGCCCGAACCGTAAAGCTCTGTGGGCTAGCATAGTTGCCCGAGTTAAAAGATAGAGAGGCCGGAGTTATAATTACCTGACAAGGATCGGCGTTGTCGCTGGGGGTGATAGTTACAGTCTGATCCGCTACGGGGGGATATAGCAAAAACACTTCATAGGTATCGGTACTGCCATCTTCGCCCACGGTAACACCGTCACCCTGTTCAAACCATACCATGCGTTGATCGTTGTCGAGGATAGATACCTTGACATCGGGGATAAATTTGCCGGCAAAATTAGTATCGCCGGTTATCGAGAAACTGACGTACCCTACTTCAACTTTATCTTCAACAGAGCCGTCGTCTGTAGCTTGAACGGTAAAAGTTTGGGGTGTATTCCAATTGGTATTATTAAAGGTTTTGGTGGGGCTTCCCACGATTGTAAAATCAGAACTACCGCCGGTGCTGGCTGCTACAGATACTTCTGATGTGGGCTGGCTGTTCAACACTACACTAAAGGTGTCCTGGTAAAGGCCACTGACAGGTTCGACGACAAGGGTGTACCCATCGGTTTCTGTATAATCACCCACGGTCTCTTCAGTGGCGGCCAGGATTTGGATTTCCTTTTCAGAAAGGGCCCGCTTGAACATATAGAACTCATCCATATAGCCGTGAAAGGTTCGGTTCCACAGGGGATGGGCATACACATGTGTTCCAATGAAAGCACCTCCACTCCAATCTGTGGCAAAATTCTCAGGTATCAAAGTGGGATCAGTATCGGGCGTCATCACCCACCAGGGCTTGCCGTTATAATATACAACAGCCTTTTCGGTGGCCCGGTCGTACACACCGGTCAAATGCAGCCAGAACCAACTGCTAAGCCCTATCCCGGGATCCCCTCCCACTGACTTAAAGTCGCAGATTTCCTCGTCAACCTCAGGGCCATAAGCGAGATTGAATCGGAAATAGCTATAACGCCTGGCACCGTGGATCATCGCTTCCCAGTTAGTGGGAATGATATTAATGAAACAATGCTCATGTTTGTTACTTTCGCTAGGATGGGTAGTCGCAACGGGATCACATTTTACCCAAATGGAGACGGTCAGAGCCGAGGTGGGCATATCCCGGGGCGGGAAAGTGCTTCCGTGCAGATCGAGATAACTGGGATAACCGCTTTGGGTATAGGACGAGGAAGCAAAGCCCATAAATCTGGCGGACCCGGATCCTCTTTTGGGATCGGTGTTATCATATAATACGTCACCTTTGACGGTCGCGTGGTGACCATGACCGGAGTCGTCTGAGACCAGTCTGTTATTGTCAAAATCAGGGTCGTCAAAGGAATAGTAAACGATCAATCCATCCGTAAGCCGGGGATCACCGGCAGTTAAAGAGCCGGTCAGGAGTACTACTGCTCCCAAAATCACGAAGATTCCAATCTTTCCACTCATCTAATTATTCTCCTGCTTCTGTCAGCACTTGAGTTCCTCTGAAACAGTGTATAAGTTTTTGTTTAGTAGGATATACAATCGCCTAATTTGGGATCCGAACAATTAAACCATTCACTCACGAACTCGGCCATATCCGCAACATCTATTTGGCAGTCCCGATTTATATCATAAACACTATACCCCCAGGCACCACAGTCATTTTCCAAAATGGTAGGGGTAACGCTGGGAACCTGTAAAGTTGCACCGCTAATATCATGGGTGATGATGGTAAAGTGCGGATCGATCGATGTTTCGCTATCATCGAAGGCCCTTACAGTTACATCCTGGGAACCTGCGGCAGTAAAAACCAGGGGGCCCGGGGAGATGACCACCTCGCAGGGATCAAGGTTGTCTTCGGGAGTTATCGTAACTGTTCCACTGGTTTTGGTTAGCCAAACAGTATAGGTATCGGTGACAGTATCGCCTTCATCAACTAGAATACCGTCAGTCATTCGTATCACCACGCTGGCAGTCTCATTATCCACTATATAGACCGTGTGGGGAATAATAGTACCTCCATCTGAATGAGTGGAATTTATTGTGACGGAATGGAGACCTTCGGTAGTACCATCATCATTGGCAGTTATGGTAATGGTTTGCGGCTGATTCCAGTTGCTCGAATCAAAGTTAAGTATTTGGGAGTTTCCCGCACCAGTACCCAGGTCTATTTGGTTATTAGATGGGGTTAAAGTAACTTTAGCTGCTCCGCCGGGATCGCTGGTCAGTACTACTTTCAACGTATCGTTAAAGCCGCCCTCCATGACCACATTCGGGCCGCCACCATCATAACAGGGATCTGAGACGGTTGCTACTAGAGGCACGGCTGTGGGAGAGACCACCCCGACTTTATAAGCGAAAAAGTCCACATCGAAGGCCCCGTCTTCTTCATCACCAGGCAGCCCCAGGACCTGAACTGTTTGATATGGGTAAGCACTAAACAGGTCATCTATGGAAATGGTAACATGGTGTACCTGACCGGTGGTTTCGCCGTCCTTATAGACGGTAACTCGGTGTGTGCCACCCCCGGAGGTATCGGCCTGGATTGTGATCCAGAACTCATGCCAACTATCCAAATCATCAACCTCTACGATATTCAGCGTTCCCATACCAAAATCAACATCTTCAGTAGGGGTCGTGCCGACCAGACTATTCATGATCAAACCGCCTTTGCCCTCCAGAAAGGCACCTTCTGAGGGGCGTGCCAAACAAAAGGAAATAAGCCGGGCGTCGGGTTGCGAGGTACCTGACATACCGTCTTTGACACCAAAGTGGCCCTTGGCGTGATGTTTGTGGGGATAACCCTTGCCTCCTACTGGAAAACCTACTGTGTGGCCGACTAAATGGCGATCATCCACAGGACCGGTAACGGCGGTTGACAGCCGAGCCCGAAAAGATAACGTTATACCGTCATCAAGCAGGTCACAGTATTCAGGGTGGTTACCAATATTGCCGATTTCATGAGCGAAGTAGACTTTACTGTTTGATGCGGCTTCGTAACCATAGGCATCTTGTAAACGCAGGAAGTTCGTCTGCCCCCCACTAAGTGCGCTAACGCCACCGGATGCGCCTAAGCCTATCGGGTAACCGTCCCATTGGTCCGAACTATTATTATGGCTCCAGGTACCATCCAGGGCATCAAAGCCCCCTGCCCCGGCAGTAGCGGCATTGCCGGTAAATTCATACGTCCACCCTCCGGAGGGGACATTGTAGCGGACACCGGAGTGGACCGGGCCCACTAAAAGCAGCAGAACCAGCAAGATTACCAAAACACCCTCTTTATTAATCATCTGTTAATCTCCAGAACAAGATACCTTTGATACGGCTGTATAGAAACATGTTACATCGCAACCATATAATTTTTCTGATGAATGTGGTTGTCGGATAGTTACGATAATGCAGAAAAAAGGAGTGAAAAAGAAGCCATTTTTACCTCCAGGGAGAATATGTAAATATATTCTCATATTTAACAACTAACATCGTATTTTAGCAAGATAGAGATTTTGTGTCAAGACACATCTTTACGAGTGTTAGTAATGCAATATGGATGGCCATTGATATGATTGGCAATAATGTGAGGCTATGCTGAAAAATGCCGGGAAGGCAGGAAGGCTGATATATGGCTTAATCAGAAGATTATGCGATTATAGATCCCAAGCAGTAAAACATTTGCTATTTTAACCCCATTGAAACCTAAAATATTATTCATGGAACTGGTTATGATTCAGGCACGTGCGGCTTTATGGCTTTTGGGGACGATGCTTTTTTTCTATCGAAGTCCACAGACTCTGGGCCAATTCAAGGTTATGGAATTTAATAGACTGGGTTTCCTGGATGGCGGATTTGATGGAATGATATTCTGTCTCATCGTTTATGTCTGTATTTGCAAGAATAGCTTCAGCAAGATTTTGTTGTGATTGCAAAGTGGAAGACCACTGATAGAAAAGATCTCGATAATGATCGTTATGGCAAGAGGCACAGCGCGCGGCATATTGCGCAGGGGCGACAGTGGTATTTTCCACATTGTGGCAATCAAGGCAGGTCAAACGTTGGAAATGGGGATCAGGATTGCCTGTAATTGATGATGCAATCCCTTTCATGTAATTGAATTGATCTTCATGACATTTTTCACAAGTTTGAGGTAGTGGCCGGTAATGCACTACCTTCTGACCGGTATGACATGAGCTGCAGTTGTATTTGGAGTGTAACCGGTCCAATTTGAAATTTGAGTTTTTATTGTGGTCGAAAATAACATTGTCACCTTGCCAGCCTCTCTCGATATGACAGGTTTCACAAGAGGAGCTCATCTGACCTTCGTGAGGGTCGGTATGGCATTGTTGGCAGTTATGGGGAATATTTACAAAGCGTGCCTGCGCAAGCGTGTCGTTTTCTTTGGGAGGTTGATGACATTTTTCACATTTTACCTTATTATGTTTTCCTTTCAGTGGGTAAATGGATTGAGGGCCATGGGATTCTGCCAGCCAGCGGCCTTTCCAACCTTGCTCGCAGTGACAACGCTCACAATCAGAGGCAAATTGACCATTGTGTGGGTCCTCATGGCAATCGGCACAAAGCCTCCCTACATCATATAATTTTACCATTGTGATGGAATCTTTACAGGACTCTGTTTTGTGGCATTTTTCACAGGGTGTATCAGCATGTTTACCTTCCAGGTGGAAACTGCTGTCCCGGTCATGGGCAAACAATAATGTTTTCCGGTCCCACCCTTCCATTGTATGACATTGCAGACATTTTTCGGCCCGCTTATCTTTGTGAACGTCTGTGTGGCAAGAAAGGCAATGATCAAATTCCAGGCCTATATATTGGATATCTCCCGGGGCAAGGGGGGCATTTTGTTTTTGGTTATTATTTTTCCGGCGATGACATATTGCACAATCGAGAGAACGGTGTTTGCCCCGCAGTGTGAAGCGTGCCTGATCGTGATTAAATTTTACCGCATCCAAAGGTCGAATCTCAGCGTCAATCCCCTGATGTTCCTGATGGCAATTTATACATTCTCCTTGCAGTTTGCCGTGATATCCCAAGCACTCGGCCATAACTGATTTTATATTATCATGACAAACGAGGCATTTTTCAGAACAGGGTGGAGAGTATTTCTGGTGACAACTGCTACAAGAATGGGCCTCGGGCTTTTCACTATGACTACGGGTTAATGCACCGGGTAAAATTGCTTCTTGACCGTGATGCCGCACTACTTTGATTATCTGGCTTTTGAATTTATGGGGACCATATTTCCATACGGAAAACATAACCAGAGCACCAGTTAAAATAGTACACACCACAATCGGCCAACGAGACACATGTACAGTATGCGTTGATTTTAGATTTGTGTTCAACCAAAGTGAGTGATGTGTGTCGGCATAGGACCGGGGAACATATCCTGTGATCATTCCGGTAAGAGCAGAGCGAGTGGGTGGATTAATAAGCGAGAGATATATATGAACGGCCAGGAAAAGAACCGCCGGTATAAAACATACCAGATGCAATATCCAGGGCATAAGGGCACCGGGTATGATAATCATCCAGAGCCCGGAAGCACTAAATCCGACAAGAATCAAAAAAATGGTCAGCATATGCAATTTTTGGCCTGGATTGAAGCGGCCCGCCGGAGGCAAGGTAATCTTGTGACAGATTACATGCAACGGCATCTTTATAAGCCATACCAAATCGGTAAGCTTCCAGTGAAGCACTTCCCACAGTGAGTGCCACAAGCGGCGAAATGAAACGGAGAAAATGCTGATTAAGGTTGTTTGTACTAAGAATACTACCAGTATAATTCCAGCCGGACGATGAATCCTGGAAAGAACAGGCGGTGAGATCCATTGAAATTCAAATATGCGCTGCAATAAAAGTAAACTACCTGTAATGAACAGTATCAGGTAAAGCAGAGCCTGGATGGTGTGAAATACCACCTCCACAGGACTAAATCGTTGTACCCTTTCAGCAGTCATTTCAAAGACACCTCCTGTGAGTAGAGCTTCAGAAAGTGTTGTCCTTGTCGGCCGTGACGGAACAGGGTTCCTCTTATCGCCTGAACATTTGGAGGTAAAGTGAAATTCCAGGTTCTTGAAGAGCCGGCCCCTAGTGCGGTTTTGATCTCCTTGACCAGTTCAAATTTTCCAAGCACCACTTCAGTGTGATCTGTCCGCAGAGCTACCATCTGAAAAGTAACGATCCGGACACCAAAATCACCTGTGGGGAGGGTATGCGGCAGAAGATTTTTTAAAATAACCGTGAGGGTATTTGCATTTTTCCGGCACTCCATCTGAAATGGTGCCTCGGCCAGGTAATTTGGATCAATGGTGAACAGATGCTGCTTCTGTTCCACTACCTTTTCCATCGAAACGATTATCTTGGACATAAAATCTGTGGGCTGAGTGACTTTGCGCTGTACTTCGGGCATGTGGCAATCCTGACAGGATTGATGTTGCGAGGGTGAAGCTGCCTGCAATTCCCTTAAAGTGCCCTGATGGCAGCGTCCGCAGAATTGGCTCTGACGATATCGATCCTTGGAGACATTGATGGGATGGGGCGCGACCTTTCCGGTCGGATCCAACGGCCCGGACATTTTTCCTTCTTCCAAATGACAGGAGACACAAGTGACACCTTCCTGCCGATCTGCTGTCCGCGGGGATGGTTCCTGGGAACTTAGCGTCGGTAATGGGGCATGGCACCCTAAGCAATCTGCAAATTGATAGGCATTTGTTGCCTGCTTAAATGTGTTGCTTATAAAAGAATTGGCGTGAGGAGATTGAGACCATTCGCGGTAAATATCAATATGGCATTTACCGCATTGTTCGGCCTTGGGATATGTATCTTCCACCTGGGTCAGATAGTCGAATGACATACAACCCACGATGCCGAATATAACAATGCTGATCATGGCTAACCATGACCAGAAGATTGATTTAAATGGTTTCCAATACCTCATCCAGAACCTTAACTGCTTCATCCATATCTCTGGACTCAATAATGAATGGCGGCATAAAGGTCAAAACGTTGCGTCCAGGTCCGGTTTTTCCCAGCAGATATCCTTTATCTTTCATCTGCTCAAGAATATTATCGGTAATTTCCCCAGCCGAGCAGTGAGAATTCCCTTGGATTTCTACCCCGATCATCAATCCCAGACCGCGGATTTCTTTGATGATTTGGTATTTTTCTCCTACAGTCGCCAATTTGTTTTTCAGATATTTTCCCTTTTCACAGGCTTGGTCCACCAGGCCGTCGCGCTGGAGAATTTTTAGAAAGGTCAAACCCGCCTGGGCCGTCACAGGATTGCCCCCGAATGTCGAAGCACCCGGGCGCGTATAAGCCGCAGCGATTTCCGCAGTGGTTGAAAAATAACCTATCGGCCCCCCCCCACCTAATGCCTTGCCGCCGGTAATAATATCCGGTGTTACTTCCCAGTTTTCCAGGGCGTACATTTTACCTGTTCGTCCCAATCCGGTTTGCACTTCGTCGGCTATTAATAATGTTCCATAATGATCCAGTACGGTTTTCAATTTGGGATAATAATCCATTGGGGGTACAATGATCCCACCATTGCCTTGAATCGGTTCAACAAACATGCCCGCCGGCTTACCGCTGGTACTTGTTTTTATGGCGGTCTCTACGGCTGAGACACACTCATAGCTGCATTGGCCGTAGGTCCGCCCCCAGGGACATTGCCGACAATGCGGCGCAGGAACATGAACGATTCCGCCGACCGGATTTGGATCTGTACGCCAAAAACTCATCCCCGTTAATGACATTGTCAACTTGGTCCGACCGTGCAAACCGTTCTGAAAAGCCAAAAATTCATTCCGGCCGGTATAAAGTGTCGCCAGTAGTGCCGCCCCTTCGTTGGCCTCACTGCCACTGGCACAAAAAAATGACTTATCTATTTCACCCGGTAAAACGTTTGCCAAGGCCTCAGCCAGATTGACAATCGGTTCGGTTAAATAAATCGTCGTAGTATGTTGCAGTGTTTGCACCTGTCGGCAGATTTCTTCAGTCAATTCCGGATGACAATGTCCCAATGCGTGAACACTCACACCGCTGTAAAGATCCATGAAGGTTTTGCCTTTGCTATCCCAGAGATATATCCCTTCGCCCCGTACGATTTGAGGTGGGTTTCGATAGAAATGATAAACACATGGTATCAGATACCTTTGTTTTTTTGCAATGATGGCATCAGCGCCAATACAAGATGAATTATCCAATAATATCTCCCGTAATTTCCCTTGGCATTAAATGTTATACAGTTAGTTCATCAAAGGCAAAGGGACCATTACTGATTGATCGTCCCGTTGCCGTAATGATAGTCTGGATTGCCCTTTCGATATCAAAACTTATACCCGAAGCTAGGGAATCTAACGCTTCCCGATAGGCCCCCACAACTATGGCAACCGCCTGGTCATTATCAAACTGGCATTCCAAACGAATTCCCGCAATCTCCTTGATGCCAAACCAATATAAATAAGGTAAAATAGATACGTCGCATGATGAAAGTATATGGTTACGACAGCGTCGATCTGTTTTTACCGGAAATTTATGACCGGCTTTATCCTCTAAAGAAAATTCATTTTGATAACATAGCTGCCCACAATTTGTATGTTCACTGCGCAGGCCGCCCGCCAATATCAAACAATATTCCAGCAACATCTCAGGAAACGGTCCGTGCCCGATTATCTCTACCGGCAAACGGCTGTTTTGCACAAACTCCTTCAAGGTTTCAAAGTCCATTTCTGTGGAAGTGGTTACGCGGGTTACTCCCAGGGTGGATAATTCGTCGGTTGCCACGCTATTAGCTATGTTGAAAGAAAAATCCGCAATAATTTCTCTAAAGCGCAGATCATAGGCCGCCTTGAGCGACCCCAGATTGGAAACGCCAATTGCAATACCTTTTACTTTACGTAGCTGTTTGAGCCACCAGTGCCATTCGGCAATGTCGCGTTCATCGCTTATCCGGCTTCCCAGCCAGGCCAAGCGAATACCTTTTTCTCCAACTGACCGGGCAAATTCCACCAGATCAGAAAGGTCTATGCGTATTTGGTTATTAGTAAAATCGTCTCCGCCTAGATAAATCGCATCCGCACCGGCGTCAACAGCAGCACGGGCTGATTGCAGGCTGCTGACGTGCACGATCAGATCCGGTTTGAATGTTATCTCCCCGGTAATTTCAGGGAGATTGTCGGAGATGATAGGTTCCGGAGCGGCATGGCTGAAAAAACGTGGTTCCCGCGCACCGGAAGGGTCAACAGATTCCATACCGCCTTTGCCGAAGGCGCTGCAGGTTGTGAAATTTCTAACCCGGTGCTGCTCCATTTGTTCAAGATCTTCCAACTTCATCTGATAATGGACGGGATCTTTGAAATATTCGTCGATGGCATTGCGATATAATTGAATAATCGGTACTAAAAATTCTAAGGTTCGCATTCTGCCTTCGATTTTCAGGGAAGCGACCCGGTTTTGGACTAATTCCGGGATGTAATGCAAAAGGCACATATCCTTGCGGGCCATTAGATATCCACGATCAATATATTGTGCCGGTAAAATATCGTTTTGGGATACCAGTTTCCATTCCCAGCGACAGGGTTTCAGGCAGCGGCCCCGGTTGGCACTTTCACCGAATATGTGTCCACTTATATAACACTGAGCACTTTGAGTAATACACATATCACCGTGAACAAAATATTCCATCTCCAGCTCTGTAGCTTCACCAATGCGACGGACTTCATGCAGAGGAATATCGCGGGAGGTGATCACCCGGGTGAAGCCCATCATTTTTAGTGAGTCAGCCGCTTCCACACTATGAATATTCATCATGGTGCTGGCATGGAGCGGTATATGTACACATATCTCCCGCGCCAGCGCCACTACCGCCAGGTCTTGAACAATAATCCCGTCCGGTTTCCATTGACCGAGTTTGGTAAGCAGTTCGCGCACCTCAGTCAGTTCAGACTCGAATATCATATTATTGAAAGTGAAATAGAGTTTTTTCTGCTGATTGTGGGCCAGTTCAATTGACTCTATTATCTCATCGTCGGATAAATTATAACTCATCCGGTGTTGCCGCATATTAAATTTCTTTCCGCCGATGTAAACAGCGTCAGCGCCGGCATCCAGAACCGCAGAAACAGTCTCCAAAGTTCCAGCGGGTGCCAGTAGCTCAGGTTTTTTCCCAAAATTCATATTGAAAGATCAAACTCCCTTCTGCGCAAATACTTGTTGAATATATTTTTCAATTTCCCGACATATCAATTCTTCTTCACCTCGAAAGAAATGGTCGCTGTGATTGATGATTTCAAGTTTTGTAGATTGAGAAATCACCCTTCTGATTCTGTCAATCTCCTCCTGTTTATAAAGAAAATCATTACGAGAACAAACAAGCAAAGTCGGTTTATGATAGTCACATAAAAAAGAAAAATCAATTCGTGTCCATGGAGGTGAGATTCCGACCAGCAATTCAACTTCGGTATTGTTCATTGCGTAGTGTGCTGCGGTCACTACTCCGAAAGAATAACCAATCGTAATCAATGGTTCAATCGGGGCAATTTCTCGCAAAGCATCTCCAGCGGCCTGGGTGTCCGCCTCGGCATCTTTATAATCCTGTTTTTCTTCCACTGTATCCCAGTAATCGATTGTCGAAACTCCTGCCGGCAGTTCGATATGGCTTGCACCTACGCCACGATAATCAAAACGCAACGTTATCGCAGTACCGGCCAAACGACGGGCAAGTGCTTGAATTACATTATTATTCATATCACCGGCAAAATTCGGATGGGGCGGACAAAGTAATACTCCCAGCTGTGGTTCCGATTCTGCCGGATACCCCAACACTCCGGTCAATTCCAATTGACCATTATTAAATTTTATGCGTTCTTCAATGATGGCTTCGGTTTTTAGCACAATCAATATAATCCTACGGCTGGCTTGAGGGTTGGTGTCTGCAGGGGCTGCGGATCACGAATACCATCTAAAATAAATCCAGACTTTACAGCCTCGGCCCGCGCGGGAATGCGAATCGCGGTATCTCTTTCGATCATATTCGCGATAAATTGTGTTTCATCCAGCCTGTGAGCCAGAATTTGCCCTCTTTGGCCATATTCAACCTGCTTATGTAAACGTTCTTCATCTTTTTGGTCGTTTTTTGATAATTCAATGCACTGCAGCACAACCCGGCTCCCATATGGGTAATAATCAATACCGGTTTCTTTATTATAGGCCAACTCCGGTGCCATACCAAATAAAGTATTGCCATATCCGGACAATAGTTGTGCTGAAGGAAATAATTCCTGGAGTTTTGTACGAAATGGATGGCTTACACTCATGCCCCCCAGATGGATACCCATAATTTTTTTTCGAATATCCAGGCTTAATTCTTCGCCCAGACTTCCCAGTACCGCAGGAGTGCCGAAAATGACACCAATTCGTTGTGTTTTCAGAATGCGCAATGCCTGTTCGACAATATGATTGAGGTATCGTCGAGCGGCAAAGCTGGCCTCCGGTAGTTTTTTGGCCCAGCGTGGATCGAAATCTATGCAAAATGGTGCCGAACTATCTAATGCGCGTGCACATTGCCGGGCAGCATGGCCGATGATATGTGGCCCGGTTGGGCCAATAAACAACCAGTTTAACTTTTCAGGAAAGCCGGATACCTTGGCTGCCCTTATAAAGGGCTCGATAAAGGCTTCCTGAAATTCGTCCCTTCGATGGACGGCAAATTTCGGTTGGCCTAATGTCCCACCCGTCTCTACCGGTAAAAATTCGCTGCGCCGTTCTGAGTAACAGCGGGGAATGAAATCTTCTATCGGCCGTTCCGACAGGGTATGCTGATCCATGGGACCTAACATTGCTAAATCATCCAATGCGTGTATCTGCCGAATCGCATTGATGCCCAGTCTTCGTTGTTTCTCCAGCCAGTAGGCAGCCCCATTTCTCTCATCGAAATGAATCGAGATAATCTGTTGTATCCGTTTATTTATAATATCATTACTTGCTTGCATTTTTACGCGTTAAATCCCCTCCCAGACGAAATAATTTCGCACATCCCGGCATCAATAAGATGTCGGCAGCCAACGCCGAGACTATTGTGACCGCGGTTAATAATCCAAAATATGCTATAGGACGAAACGGTGCCAATAGTAATATACTAAAACCTGCAGCTGCTACTATGGAGGTAAAGACCATAGCCGGGCCGATTTTTACAATGGTTTCCTTGGCCGCCTGATTGTAGTCAAGCCCGGTATGTCTTGCCCGTTGATAACATACGAGAAAGTGAATCGTGTCGTCAACGGCCAAACCGATAGCGACGCTGGCGATCATCACCGTTGCCGGATCCAGCGGAATTTGTATTAATGCCATCAATCCAAATACCATACATACCGGCAACACATTCGGCAAAACGGATGCCAACCCAGCCCGCACCGAATGGAGTAATAATCCTATTAATACCAGTACCACCACCGCCGCCAGAGCAAAACATTCGATCTGTGTATGAATCAGGTTCTGCTGAACAGCATTTAAAAGCGGAACGACGCCTGTAATTTGAGATGACACAAAATTCGGCATTATCTGATTTGTCTGGTTTTTTATGAAATCCAGGAGGCCGTAAAAATCGCTGGAATCCATTGCTCGTACCAGAATGGAAAGGCGCAAGTGAACTTTTTCACCCCCCTGAAAGCGGTATTTAGCAGATAGATATTCAGCTAGCCTGCCCGCTTTGACAAACTTCGATAAATCAATGACTGTCTTCGCATTTGGGGACCATGCTCCGGTCAACTGTCCCAGATAATTTACCCTTGCCACTTCTTTTCGCTGGTCAATTCTTTTGGCAAGTTGAAAGAGATCTGCCTGTAGCTCTTTTTCCTTGGTGGAGGTCGTTTGAAAATCCATTTCAATACTGTAAAGACCGGTCAAATGTTGGGCTACAAATGTATAATCACGTACGATGTTCGAGTTTTCCGGAAAAAACTTTATAACGTTTGATTCAGTTTTAAGGCGGCTGAACATCGCAGCACAGCCAACCGCTACGCCTAATGCAATTATCAGTGATATTCGAGATAAACGAAGGATAGCATCAATCAGTTTATCTAATGCGGGTGAAATTCTAGCTGGTGCACTTGGGGAAAATGAAGGTGTCTTAAACCGTAAAGATAATAACGTCGGCACCAGAATCAGATTACAGGGCAGGGAAATTAGTATTCCCAGACAGGCAAGCAGACCAAAATCCGCTACCGGTTGCATGTCGGAGATCAGCAGAGAGGCAAAACCTGCTGAGGTAGTAATGGCGGACAAGGCGGCCGGCGGGATCAATTCCTGCAGGATTCTTCGTAAGATATTTTCCTTCTCTGCAGTTTCTCTGCTATAACGCTGAAACCTCGTTGCCAGATGGATGGCCGTTGATAATGCCATGATAAAAAGTAGCGACGGCAAAACCACCGTTATCATATTCAACGTGCGCCCTAAAGCCGCCATAATACCCATGGTCCAGAACACGCTTACAGCAACGGAAAGTATGCAGGCAGCCACAGCCCCAATACTCCGCACCGCTAAAAACAAAATAATAATTGAAATTCCGATAGCAATAGGCAAAAACGTGCGCGATGCTTTTTGGGATTGTCTATCCAGTGCCACGTTCAAAACCGGGGTGCCTGCCAGATGATAGGGTTGGTCGGCACCGAAATGGTCCTGAACGATTTTTTGGATTTGACTTACTGCTTCTCTACGCGCCTGGGGGCCTTTTAACTGTTTTAGCCAGAGCAATATTCCATAGGTTTTATGGTCCTCGCCCAATAATAAATTTTTCAGCAAAATGCTTTGATTTGCTTGCTCGATAGCATTGGCTTTACCTTTATAAAGTAAATCATAAACTTCAGGGACATCCAGCACCTTTTCAACCTGGGGTATCTGCTTTAGCTTACCCGCTAAATTGCGCTGAAAAGTAAGGGATTCTTTACTCAGAGGATTATCTGATTCGGCGGCAATAATCACAAACTCCTCACTGCCATAGCGAGCCAGGAATTGTTCATATTGCCTGAAAGCCTGGCTGTGTCGATCAAGCCAGACTTCTACGGAATTGTCGATATGTAATCTTCCCACCAACAACGAGGGAACAATCAGGCTTAGCAACAAAATCAACAGCAATAAAAACCTGTGCCTGACAAGCCAGTCCGCTATGAGCTTAGGATCCTTCAAATGGTTACCTCGTATGGGTATTTGTGAAAAAACTCCGCCAGCACGGTTGCCACTTTCAGTCCTACTTCAATATCTCCCTGGATATCCACCTTTTGTTGAAAGAAAGCCTGCTGAGGCGATAGTTGTCCCGCTACTATCTCTCTGAAAGTGGGAATGTCGGTAAAATATTGACATTCACTGTTTTGACCATTCTCGCAAACTGCCTCCAGTTTCCCTTTTTGGACCGTCATCGTCCAATGCTGATTGGCATTTTCGTTAAATTGGATTCGAAAAGTAGCCGTCAGTGATCGTACTTCCGGCAGTAATAGCTGGTGCATCTTTTCTTTTAAAAATACTCTGAAATAGCTTTGCACGGAATCAGGCAACTGTTTTTCCGTTCGCACCTCTTTACAAACCTTTCCCCATTTGACACGACGGGCATATTGCAATAATTTCTGCATATATGCCAGGTTCATTTCAGGGGGAATTTCAATATCTCCGTCTAGAACTGCATCAGTATTGGTGCGATCAAAAACAGGTTCTGATTGCATATAGGGTCGATACTGACCGGCTGCACTATGGCACATTCGTTCTGCCGGCGTAGCTTCAACTTGATAATACTCTTGCTCGGATACCAAAGTAATATTTGATATGTCAAATAACTGGCTGAAAATTTGCTGTAACCTTTCCAGGGTAATAGGGAATGGGTGTGTTACATGATACGTACCGGGAATATTTTTTTCGATAAGATTCCAGGCCGTACGCGCAAAATAATCCACCGGAATAAAATTTTTATTAGCCTCAGGATTCGCCGCAATTCGAATCACTTCCCGCCCTGCTTTATTGGAGATGACATCAAACACGCGCATCAAATCGTACAGGGCTCTAAAATGGGTAATACGCCCTGACTGCGAATCACCGACTAAAATGCTTGGTCGCAGGATTATGGTTGGCATCTTTGTTCGCGCCGCCCATTCGCGTACCAGTTTTTCAGCCCTGCATTTTGACTGCTCATAGGAGTTGTTAAAGTCCTGACCAACATCCAACTCTTCCTCCCGCACCACACCTGTTCGACTGCCGGCCACATATGCTGTACTGATATAAACCAAAGGCGCCGAAAGTTTTTCAGTTAATTGCAAGATATGTTTTGTGCCTTCCACGTTGGTTTGAAAATTCAAATCAGATTTGTTTTCTGAAAATTCTGTTGAAGCTGCGCAATGTATAACCATGGAACACCCGGCTATCTGCTCATCGCCGGTTTTTAGTCCGAGATTGGGTTGGCATATATCTCCCGGAACCGCCTCAAGTTGACCTCCCTGCTCCTTTCCCTCACCCAGGATGCTTTGTAGGGCTTCGAGTCGAGAGTTAGCGTGGGACATATCCTTGGCTCGTACTAAAACTTGCACGTCGTTCCCTCGCCGAAGAGCTTCCCCCGCCAGCCAACTACCTGCTGTACCCGTTATCCCAGTAAGAAATATCTTGTTTCTGCTTCTCATAAATTCCGATTTTCCATATATTAACAAAAACACTATTTTTATAATTATAGCCATCTACTCCAGTTTTTCACAGAACTCATTCCATAACTCTATATACCCTAGCTTTATGTAATAAAACCGGTTATATATCCCGAACTGTAAAAGAGCTTTTTTGCGCTTAACTTTCGCAGTTTTATTTTACGCTTATCGCCTGTTAAAGAAATCTAGTGGACTGAAAAGCTCAAGAGCGGGGAAGGCCATTTGAAGGTGCACCTTTGCGAGCAGGGCCGGAAAGTCTTGGATGATGCCCCTACCTTGCCAAAAAAACATCAAGCGAACCAATAGTGGTTAATGGTTCGCTTGAGTGTCAAAGCATACTCCCCGAATAGGACTCGAACCTATAACCTAGCGGTTAACAGCCGCCAACGCCATATCACAATAGCCCTTTATTCACAAGGGTTTACAAATTTCACTATTGACTTGCAGCAGTTCTTGCAGCATAATATACATATATAAAAAAGCTCATTAACAAAAGATTCACCGCAAGTAAGGATGCAAGATATGGCTAAGAAAGCAATAAGAAAGCGGCTACCTCAATTATGTTATAATAAATCTACTGGTTGGTGGTATTCAATAATTCGTGATCCTTCCCATCCCAAAGGACGGCGTTACAAAACATGGGCTAGAAATCGTAACGAGGCGAGAAAAGCTTACAACGAAGAGGTCGAAAGAATTGTGGCTGAGTATGGTCTCAGGGAACCTCTTACAGAGAAGTACGCTGATGCCTGCTCTTGGACGCTAACAGATCTTGCTGAAAATTACTTCAACCAAAAGAAGGCAGACGGATGTAGTACATCGACTCTTGGCAATATTAAAAAGTATCTACCCAAATTTATGAAATGGCTGCTCAATAATGGCTTTGACCCTGCGATGAAAGGGCCAGGTGATCTTACAACATCGCTTTTGGCCGGCTATCGAAACGAACTCGCCGAAAACACGTCAATTGGCCGGGTTGAAGCGAACCATCATATAGAGCAAATCCATGGATTGCTCAAGTGGGGTATGGACACTCATGACTTACGTCCTCCAGCTATGGGAGCGATCAAAAAATTCCCTCAAAAGGCAAAGAATGGGCACGGGAAGACACAAGACAGAACTCCACTTACTTGGGAACAGATTAAGAAGCTACTGAATGCGGCTAATCCTGTTGACACTGCATTGATTCTTTTAGGCTTGAATTGCGGTTTTGGCAACTCAGATATTGGTTCTCTCAAGCTAGCAGAGGTGGACCTTGATCGCGGAATAATATCAGACCATCGCAAAAAAACCGGTGTTATTCGTGATTTTGTGCTTTGGGAAGAAACAATTGTGGCGTTGCGAACATATCTTGATGAGCATCGAGGAAAAACCGAAAAGAAGAATGTGAATGAACTATTCTTTGTTAGTCGACGGGGTAACCCAATGTGTTGGGAGCACATAGATGAGAAAGGTGAGAAGCACCGGTCGGATGCAGTTAAAAACCGTTTTGACAAACTATGTAAACGAGCGGGCATTTCTTTGCCATATGGTGCAGGATTCTATATTCTTCGCCACACATACGCAACTATGATTGGTGAACTGTCATCTGATCCCCGAGAAGTCCAGGCTGCTATGGCTCATTCGACAATGCGGCAGCAAGAGACTTATAGGCATGATCGTGCAATGAAAGCTCAGGCTGCTCAACTGCGATTACATGAAATTATGGTGTCTAAACTCCCCAAGAATCTGCTGAAACGGATCGCCGGCGGCGACGCTGGGTATGTTTCCTCGCACTAGGCTTGTTCTTAATCTTCAATCCATGCTGCCCATCGATATTACAGGATTCTAAGAACTCTAATATGTCGTCTTCACCCACCCTTACAGGTGCATTGCGGCTACCTGGCAGCTTGAGAGCTTTGATATGACCATTTTGGATTAGTGACCGTACGTAATCCTCTGATAATTGCAGCATGTCAGCCACTTGGCTTACGGTCATCCATTTTTGTGTACAGTCACTCACGCTCGGCATTTCCTTTGCAACATGATATGCCATCCTCAGATGGACACGATAATCAACTTTTACTGTAGACGTAATTGTTTTCGTTTCCATTGATTAAAGCGGTTATGGAACTACTTATATTTCAGCTTAGAGTAGTGCATTTCTAATAAAGAATAGCTGAAATGACAGATGAGTGTCTGCCGCTATGCAATTGAGATGAAAAGCAGTCTTATAAAAGTCAAAACAGCATAAGAGTAGCGCTATGAAATTAAAATTGAATCAAAATGATTATAAGATCCTCGAAGCTTTGACTAAATACAGAATGATGACTGTCAATCAGATATCAGCTGTGTTCCAGGGCAACAAGACCGCTACCTCAAAACGTATGAAAGCTTTCAAGAAAGCAGGATTAGTGGAAACACTAACGCGACTGCTGGGTCGCAAGAGGGGAAGGCCTGAAGATGTGTTGTGTCTGGCAGAAAAAGGATTCGATACCCTGAAAGAAAGAAACGTTCTTGACCCATCTCTATTGTATGATGCGGTAGCTGCGGATGCTATTCATTGCCAACAGCATCAACTACTAATGAATTGGTTTCGCATCCATCTGGAGCAGGCTCAAAGGGTATCGCCTCGATGGAGCTATCGTATTTTTACATACAGTTCACCACTCCTACCCCCAGGTCCGGAGATGCGGCCAGTTCTCACCGAATATGTTCCCTCAGCCAATACGAAAGGGGAAATGGTAAAGTTTTCACCCGATGCGGTTTTTGAGAGTAAAGATGCTCAAACAGGAAAGCATTTGCTGTTTTTTCTTGAAGTCGATATGGGGACTGAGACGCTTGCCAGGCCAGACAGAAACCCGGGTGATGTGCGAGACAAAATCCTCAACTACCAGGCATACTTTCGAACTCAAAAGTATAAACGCTATGAAAAGGTCTGGGGATGCCCATTTAAGGGCTTTCGGTTGGTATTTTTGACCCATACACAAGGTCGATTGTGTTCATTGTGCAGCTTGGTGCAGCAAATGCCGCCATCAGATTTTATCTGGCTGACAGAGCAGGGTCGCATGTTTAGCATGGGGGTGGCAGACAATATTTGGGCACGTGGCGGGAAGTTGGAAGCACCTGCAGAATCGATTTTGGGATCTCTCTGTTGTCATTCTCCCATTCCCAATATCGGTGTGTGAATCAACCCAACTCAGAAGTGTGTTGAACCTTAATATATCCGAACAAACCATCAAACTGTGTTTTCTGACTCATTGCAAACTGTAGGTTCAATCTGTTTGGTTGTTGTGACACCCTACATACACGATAAGTATCCAATACGCCCCTTGATAATTGGCTGGAAAATGCGCGTCGGTTTGAAGAGTCTGGTAAAAGATATTTGAAGGCCTGTGCCGGCAGCTCTGAACCATTTATTGGTAAAGCACTTACGAACTATAAGCCCGCTTATCATTGTTTCTAGCATTTACGCACAACGGTTCTGCAACACCAACCGCTTGCAAAGCTAACGAACTTGCCTTCCTGGCACGACCCAAAAGGTCACTGCGGACAGCTCAATAGAAACGTCTCGTGGTTTCAAATGAAGCATGTCCAGCCATGGTCGTCACATCGAATTCGTTGAGTCCGTTGGCTAGCCAGTTTGCCAAACATGCTTGTCCTAGATTGTTAGGTGTAACTAGTTGTCAATTTTGTCTGCCTGTTAGTTTTATATCATCCAAGTTCCATCCAGAGTATGGGTATGCTCTTTCGGCTAAGACCTCATAACTCCAGCGTAGATAAACGGTGGATTGGCCGTCAGCAACAGCGCTGATATCATACTCTAAAATATTCCAGCTAGAATCCGTAATATCAGTCGGTGAAGTATGTTCCCAAACAACGGACCAATTACTTCCATTGGTTGAAATTTCTATCATATGTTTAACATATTGGGGGAGATCCGTATTTAACCAACTGGCAAACTCAAGTGATGCGTCCTGATAAGCACTAAGATCAAATGGTCCTGCAGTTAACGTATAAGGACCGCCAACTGCCAAATCATAATCACCGTTAAGATTGACACCTATTACAGAATTTCCTGTATTTCCGCTAGTTGGGTCTGGATTTCCGAAATAAACACCACCATTGCCAGTCGGAATTCCATATTGCCATTGGCCAGTCATAGGCCAACAGGGATCACTATCGAGAGCAAAATCATAAACTGTCTCAATCGGTTTCTGCTCAAACTCTGCTGTCAAGTCATAAACACCTTCGATCGATACAGTTGTTGAAGCTGCACAGGGGTCAGCAACCTTGCCAGCTGTCACCGCCGTACCAGTCCACTGCACAAACTGATAACCAGAATCTGGTGAAGCAATTACTGAGATAACATCACCATAAGGATAACTAAAAGTACCTTCACCCGGATCAGTCACGCTACCTCCGCCAGTAGAATCAATGGTAAGGGATAGCATGTCAACTTCAAATTCTGCGGTGACAGAAGTGTTTTCATTGACTGTTAATGTTGTGGTTTCCAAGCAGGGATCAGCAACCATTCCGCCTGTAACCGCAGCCCCGGTCCAACCGATAAAATGATAATGGGTTTCCGCAACAGCAGTCAGTGTTATCTGCTGCTCAGCTTCGTAACTAAATACACCTTCTCCAGGTACGGTTACAGAACCACCGCTGGTAGAGTCAATGGTAACGTCGTATTGATTTATCTCAAAATTTGCAACTAATGTATAATCCGCATCAACAGTAACAGTCGTTTGCGACGCAGTAGGATTGGCCACTTTACCTGCAGTCACTGCTGTGCCGGTCCATTCGGTAAAACTGTAATGTGTATCATTAGCCGCTTCGATGGTTACTATAGTATCATAATCATAGCTAAATACTCCTTCACCCGGTTGGCTCACTTGGCCGCCCTGGCTGGAAGAAACATCTAATGTATGAGTATCGACAGCAAAGACTGCCTGCAAGGTATAATCTGCATCCATTAACACAGTTGTAGAAGGACTGGTAGCACTCCCTACCTTACCTGCAGTAACCGCTGTGCCGGTCCATTGGACAAAATGCTGGTGGAGTTCCGGGACAGCGGTAACGTCAGCAAGAGTTTCAGCTTCATATGAAAATGCTCCTTCGCCAGGAACTGTAACAGTACCGCCATTCGTCGAGGAAGTTGTCAGCGTATATGACACTTTGTGGAAATTGGCCTTTAGCGTATAGTTGCCGTCGGCATTAACATCTGTCGAGGCAAGGCAAGGATCAGTTACCTTACCATTATCGACAGCAGTACCAGACCATTCTGTGAATTCATAATGTGTATCTGCTACAGCTTCAACAGACACTACGGTAGCTTCATCCCAGCTGTAGTATCCTTCACCCGGAGTAGTAACTGAACCACCAATGGTTGAGGAAATTGACAAACTATAATTTGCTGTTTGCCAACTGCCCAGCCAGTTTGCGGCGAGGATAGCAAAGTCCTGTATATCCACATCACCATCCTTATCCAGGTCGGTACCGTCACACCAGCAATCTACTAAACCATTACAATTCTGCATTAACCAGTTAAGGCAGAAGATTTCAAAATCTTCTATATCGACAATATGGTCGAAATTTAGATCGCCTGGTATCAGTGAGAATGGCTGCCCTCCTTCAACGACAACAACATTATCAATCGCTGCTCCATATGCTGTAGCAGGATCGTCCATACATGCAAATTCCAGAGTTGTCGTTGTATCATTGGCGATAAATGAATAAGTCATGGTTTGCCATGGAACCGTCCAACCAAAATTTGGATCCGCAGGCCATTCCGCCGGATCAATTGTAGAATCAATCGTAAACAACTTACTATCGTTGGCAGCCCGAACCTCAACGGATTTTTCTCCTGCCTGACCATATACATTACCCACCGGGTTAAAACTCATATTAAACCAGACAAAGTATCGATGGCCTATCTGCGTGGGAATATCTTGGCTGATAATCCCGCACCCAGCCGGCGTTCCGCTTAAATCTACCGACAGCACGCCCGGTTCACACGGATCACCATACAGAGAGTCATGACACCAATCCACACCATCACCGCCTATGGTCCAGTTCGTAAGATCAGAAGAACCATTGGCCAGGGTTTTGTAGAGACTGACCTCGTCCGGGGGATTGATCCCGATCTCAAACCCGCCATTGGCAATCAGGTTGTAAGCATGGTCGATCTCCGGATTGCCCAACATGATATATCCTTCATCGTAGGCTATGACTGTCTCACAGGGATCAAACCAGTCACGAACACGCTCAATTGTGCCATTAACCATAGCATACACATTAAGATCGCCAATCATTAGTATCGAACCACCAAGTATCCGCAGGCCATCTGATTCGTCATCCAGACCAAACAGATATAGAGCTTCAGGATTGCTACTTGCTCGATTGCCATTGTCGATTTCTTCGACAAGTTGTACCAATGTTGGTTGATCACAATGACCAACAACCATCTGCCCAAAACCAAAGTTATCATTGGTCAAGATGCCTATTAAGACATCAACATCCAGCCCTCCGACTTCAAGTTGCTGGACACCTGAACCATTCATATTCAAAATAGCAGAACCAGTCTGAACTTTTGTTTCATCGGTATGCGTATAGCTGTAATTTCCTCCAATTACTATAGTATAAGCAACGCCGTCACCATTTAAAGTAATTTGATCTGTAAGATCAAAATCACCTACAATTTCAACCATATCATTGGGGTCATTTATGGTAGCCAAAATAGGTACAGTCGCTTCCACGCTCTTAGCTGAAAGATATGAACATCCATCCAAAGTAACAGTCCAATCATCCCCAAAAACAGTATAACCAAGAAACAGCTCACCCCAGCTATTCATGGCAATATACACTTTTCCAGTGCCACCAGTAATCGTGGCTAAAGAGGACATATAGATACTGCCACCTGTGTTTACGTTAATACAAAGTTTATCATTATCACCTGGTCCGATGAGACTTGTCAACCCTGAAAGATCGATATCTCCACCATTAATTGCCTGAATTGTGTGTGTTTGTGTCAAACCAGCTGAAAATCCATCGTTGAGAGTTGTCATCGCTGATAAGTCCAGTAATGAATCAGTTCCATCAGCAGAGAGTAATGTATAAGTGCCATTTAAACCTGTT
>Ga0272442_10000800_pt1 | contig 49313 bp, 46 predicted proteins | sample SSMForm2O_FD_200262 | JGI IMG/M metagenome (GOLD analysis project Ga0272442, IMG submission 200262) | Marine sediment archaeal communities from Little Sippewissett salt marsh, Falmouth, MA, United States - SSM-Form-2O | ecosystem: Environmental > Aquatic > Marine > Wetlands > Sediment ... | reverse complement strand
CATGTTCTCAAGAGCTGATAGGAACACCCCATATGCCCCGGCCACGCCAAGCGCGGGGGCGCCCCTTACCCTTAGATTCTTGATCGCCTCTATCAGGCAATCTACGCTTTTGCATTCAAGTATCTCCAATTTCTCCGGGAGCATGGTCTGTTCAATCATCTTGACAACATCGTCTTCGAGATAGATCGTTCGCATTGGACTATCGTATCGCCCGGCACTCTAAATATCTTTTGTCCCATTGAACAAGAGTGTCTTCTTCCTTTTGTCCATGATGCCCTTTACAAGCATTACAAGGAAAAGCATCGATCCCGAAAATATCACTATCGTCGCCCCTGATGCGAGGTTGGCATAGTAGGAAAGCAACAGGCCGCATGTGGTGTATAATATGCCAATGAATATGGAGAGGATTATCATGTTCCGAAGATTGTGCGAGAACATCCTGCTCGTGGATGCGGGTATCGTAAGGAGGGCTATGACCAGGATGACACCGACGATCTTTATCATGACGACTATCGAGAGCGCGACCAGGCACAACAGGAGTATGTATAGCAGGTCTGTGGGGGCGCCTAGCACGTCACCGTACTCCTCATCGAACGTTATCAGGAGGAACTCCTTGTAGAGCAAGCCAACGATTGCGATAATTATGGCGCTCAGCACCAGCATAATGTATAGCTCCTGCCTGCTTACGGCCAGTATGCTCCCGAACAGATAGCTGAAAAGGTCAATGGCATACCCCTTGCTAAGCCCCACGAAGACAATGCCCAACGCCATTCCCATTGCCCATAGGATGCCTATGATCGTGTCCTCCTGTATCCTTATCCTTCTTTTTGACACCCCTATTGAGATCGCTGCGCCCAAAGAGAAGAACAGCGTTGTTATCATGGGATTTAGGTTCAACAGGTATCCAAGCCCTATGCCACCAAATGAGAAGTGCGCTATGCCTCCGCTTATGAACACTATTCTTTTAAGCACAACATAGACGCCGATGGTACCGCATATGACACTGGCAAGGACTCCCGCCATGAAGGCGTTTCTCATGAACTCATAACCAAGCAGGTCAAACATCGTGATCACCAAGCACCCTGTGCGGCATGCCATGTGCAATTATTTCAACAGGACACTGGTACACCTTCTCGAAGTCCTCTTTCCTGATCTCCTTGGTGCCATGATAGTGGAGCTCCTTGTTAAGGCACGCTATCGTCTTGACATAGCTGGAGATGGCAGTAACGTCATGGCTGATCATTAATATCGTCATAGATTCATTTAGCCTGTTCAGAAGCGAATAAAAATCCCTTTGCACCGAGACGTCTATGCCTATATTGGGTTCGTCCAGGAGCAGAAGCTTTGGCTCGTTGACCAGGGCCCTTGCAATAAACACCCTCTGCTGCTGACCGCCGGACAGATTGGATATTTCCGCATCCTTGTATCCATCCATGTCAACGCTCTTCAAGGCGGATATTGTGGCCTCATCGTCCTCCTGATTGAATCTCCTGCCGATGCCCCTTTTGGCGTACCTCCCAAGTCGGACAACCTCGAAGACGGTAATGGGAAAATTATGGGGGATGTCCTTCCTTTGAGGAACGTAGCCTATGTACTTCCTGGATTCCCTTACATCCTTTCCATATATTCTGACTTGCCCCCGGGAGGGTTTCAAGATACCTAATATTGCCTTTAGCAATGTGGTCTTCCCTCCACCGTTTGGGCCAATTATGCCTAGAAAATCCTTTTCATAGACCTTGAGGTCTATCTTCTTCAGGACTATATGGGTCCCATAGCTAACCCAAACATCCTCTATGGACACTATTTCCTTTTCTTTGCCTTCCATTGTCATGCCAATCCTTCAACCAGGGCGCGTGCCACCTTTTCACAATTATCTATATATTCACTTGATAGTGGATTTATTGCCACCACCTCTCCACCAATCTCATTTGCTATTACTTTCGCATCATTAGTGCTGAACTGAGGTTCTATGAACAAGACCTTGATACCGTAGTCCCTGGCAATGTCGATTATGTTTGTTATCCCTTCTGGGCCAGGCTCATTCCCACCTTCCTGGATGGGTATCTGTACAAGGCCATAATCTCTTGAGAAGTAGCTCCATGCCGGGTGATATACTATGAATCTCTTTCCCGATTCGGTGCCCAGTGTTCCCACTATGAGCTCATCGACATCATCGAGCCTTTGGAGGTATGAGTCCATGTTGTTCTTATATATTTCCTGATTCTCTGGATCTATTTTAACCAGTGCATCGTATATTTGTTCAACAGCATTCTTTGCGATGCCTAAGGAGAGCCATATATGCGGGTCGTAGCCATCGCCCAATGGTATGAGATCGACTCCACTTGATATGTCTATGATATTTATACTCTCATTTCCCTCCACGATCTTGTCAGTCCAGAATTCCAATCCCACACCGTTCTTTACCCATATCTGGGCCTTGCTGACCTTGACCATCTGTGATGGCGTGGGTTCGTAGGTATGCGGGGATTGTCCTTCGGGCACCATTATTGTAATGTCCACGTTATCGCCGCCAACGGCAGAAACCCACTCATAGAATGGGGGGATGCTCACGATGATGCCTATGCCTTCGTTCTGCGTGTTATCGTCAGTGATGCAAGCGCAAGAGAACAATAACAAGAGCATGATCGCGAAGGGGAGGATTTTTCTGAAGATTATCACATTTTTTTTATACGTTAATAATATTTATAAATTTTATTATTAACAATTATTTATATTTTAAATATTATTTAATAATTTTGATAGATAAAGCATATAAATAAATATTAATAATTATTAAATATGGTAGTTGTAAGCGTTTCATTAAATGACAAGATCCTATCTGAGCTCGACAACCTCCAACTAAATATGGGCTTTTCTGGACGCTCCGAGGTGATCAGGGCAGGAGTGAGGATGCTGTTGGAGGACTTTAACTCCAAAAAGGAATTGAAAGGCCTGATAAATTCGGTGCTAATCCTGATACACGAGCAGAAGAACGAGGACATCATAACCAACATCAAACACAACAAGGAAGATCTGATCCACACGCAGATCCACACACATATATTGGACAACAGGTGCCTGGACATCTTTATTTTGAAGGGCGAGGGAGAGCTTGTAAGTGAAATGGTAACAGAACTTCAGACATCAGGAAAGATGGACTACATTAATTTAGTCATCACCTGAGAGGTATGTATGGAATCCCATCCCATGGACGATCCTCTTGAAATCCTCCAGGCCATCTATCCTGTAAAGATGGCCCCTGCAGTTGCAATCGCTGGAGCCAAAGCCCCTTATGGGCCTAAATCTTAGTGCCAAGGCCTTTGAAACCTCACACTCTTCCCTGGTGTCATTTTCCTTTATGAATACAGATACAATATTCCCGTATTGAAGGATATAGTCTATATGCCATCTGATGGCCTTCTTTTTTCTCATATGCCTGCCAATCCTTTGCTCCAGGCCGTTCATAGCGGACCCGACGTAAGCGTAATTTCCATCTTGGAATGACAGCCTGCCGAGCGAGCCCACGTTTATGGCATTGTCCCCATACATGTTTACGATAAGAATATAGCAACCCTTCATAGCCCTATCTTCTTTAGTTCTTCCAGCACATTCCAATCGTATGTCATGACCACCTTTATTGCCTCTAATGCGCATTCCAGCTTAGTACTGCGGCTTATTTTCCCTGCCCTAAGCTCTTTTAATATCTCCCCGTACTTTTCGGGATTTGTGATCACGCAAACATTTTCCCAATTTTTAATGCCAGACCTTATCAGGCTGACCCCGCCGATGTCCATGGATGCCAAGGGGTCGCCGCCATCACCGATAGGGATCAGGTTTACCGCTAATACTCCGATCTCCCCAGTTGCTATCTTATAATGTATGTCTGGATGCAGTGTTTTTATCTTGCCATCCAGGAGTTCTTCGAACCCCGTCATGGAGGAAGTGGAATCGGTCTCGATATCGTGGTTTAATAGATGTTTATTTGTTCCAGAAGTGGATAAGATATCTATTCCCAGCTTTCTTAGGCCTAAAGCGAAGACCTCTAGATTCTTCTTGTCATAAGTACTCAAAAGCGCTTTCATTTACCCAGATACCTTTTTATCGTATATTAGGTTTTGTACCCTGCCTCACTTATTAATTCAAACGGATATGTCCCTTTCCAGGAGCGTACCGCACTCAGGGCACTTTAGATTAAAGCATGCCTCGCCCTCGTGGTGAACAACTTCAAATCCACATACGGGACATTTACAGAAACCTCTGGCCCTGGATCCTCCCCCTGGGCCACTCTCATCGACGTTTTCCATCAATACCCCCGTGTATTATACCATTTACATTTATTTATATTTTATGATTAATATAACTAGAACATAAATAACGATAATATATTGATTTTTATTTGATATAAAAGGATAAATATTTATTCTTTTGAATATCATTATTTTATGAGTGTTATTTATCATGAAATTCATAGTATTTTCAAAGAAGTGGGGCCACAATAACATATATGGCATAAAAATCACTAAAACTGGTTGGTATGTAAAATATGCCAGTATTAGTGGTGATTGCAATGATAGGGGCGAACCATATCTTTTTGACATTATGGACAGGGACTATATAGATTACCCAGAGCCTCTTGGAGATTATTTTGCATATCTGTGGGAAATGGCGCAAGGAAAAGACCAAAAATGGATACAGGAGCGATTGAATGAGCTTTCTAGATGGCTCATGACCGATGTTCAGTTCAAGTTGGACGATGATTTCTGGAAGAAGAGTAACATTAGAGTGTGATTTTTCAGTTCGACACCTCCTTTTAATATACCAAGGACACTTATTTTTATAGCTGACTGTCAAAGTCAGGTTTTAAAAGCAAATAATATTTGGAGGCTCATAATAATGGCGCTTCCAGATGAAGTTTCTCCCCCCGTAAAGAATTTACTAGAAGAGATTCAAGACCATATAGCCAACGCAGGCACGATGGACAACATACTTTATTCTCCCAGCGAAGTCGATAACGCAATATCTTTAATGGATAATGCAGCGGATATGTTGGGCGAAAATTAATCCAAAAACAATTGATGCATCCTGAAAGTTATTTAGCAAAGGCTTATTAATAATTCAGCAAAGCAATATTATGGATTTTTATCAGTTGGCAAAGAAATGCACTGAGAACGTCACAGGCCACCTCAATGAGGAATTTTCGATTGTCTCGCATATGGATGCTGACGGGATCTCAAGCTGCTCGATAATGTCAACTGCGCTTGATAGATTGGGTGTGGAACATAATTTCCGTTGCATAAAGATCAATGAGATCCCAGAGATGGAACCCAGGGACAACATGATATTTTGCGATCTTGGCAGTGGCCAACAAGACACCCTCAAGAGATCATTCCCTGATTCAAAGATCACTATAATAGATCATCACCAATTTCCTGAATCATTGTTTGAGTGCCATTTCAATCCTTTCCTGGCAGGAGTGGACGGTGGAAGCGAGATATCCGGCAGTGGGATGTCCTACTTCTTTTCCAGGGCCCTTGATAAATCCAACATAGACCTGGCACCGCTGGCAGTTGTCGGGGCTGTTGGGGATATGCAAAACCTATGGGGGAGCCTTGATGGCATGAACAAGGTCATTGTCGAGGATGGCGTATCATCAGGAACTTTGAAGGCCGCCCCTGACCTCCGGCTCTATGGCAGATTCACGAGGCCCATCTACAAGTCTTTGCAATATTTCTCTGATCCGCCGGTCCCCGGAATATCTGGAAGTGAGTCCAATTGCATAGCGCTCCTTTCTCAGCTAGGTATACCGATAAAGGAAGATGATTGGAGGACGCCCTCAGACCTGTCCCTGGAGGAGAAGCAGATACTTGGCACAGAGCTCATCAAGAGGATACTCAGCGAGCTGCCAGATGATTTTGTGCAGCTTGCCCCTAAATTGATATTTGGGGAGTCCTACACATTTGAGAAGGAGGACCCATACTCGCCACTGAGGGATGCCACTGAGTTCTCTACTTGCCTCAATGCTGCCGGAAGGAACGGGGCTCCCGAGGTTGGCGTTGAGGTGGCAAAGGGAAATCGCGGGGTATATTTTGACAAGCTTATGAGCATGCTTAAAATGCACAGAAGGCGTTTGGCTAGGAGCATAGGACTTATCGAGTCCAGGGGGATAGAAAGGCTTGACCATCTGCAGTACTTTGATGGCACTGGCATATCCGACACGCTCGTGGGGACGGTTGCCGGGCTTATGCTGGGCTCAGACGGAACGGACCCGTATATGCCCCTCATTGGGTATACCCCCACAGACGACAGGAATATCAAGGTGTCCCTGAGATGCTCAAAGCTTCTTATCGTGCGGAAGATCAACATGGGAAAGATACTCAGGGAGGTCTCAAAAAAGTATGGTGGAGAGGGCGGAGGGCATGCATGCGCCTGCGGTGCATTTGTCCCACATGAGAACATTACGCCGTTCCTAGATGAAGTTTCAAAGAGGGTCGGTGAGGCATCTACCTGACATCAATAAAAAACCTTTAATATAATATATAATATAATGAAGGTAACCATAGTAAAGTTTTATGATTTTGAAGAAAGGAAGATGTTACCGAAAAGTTTAAAAAGGGGAATAATAACACAATGTCCGGTGCGGCGGTCACAGCAAGAGGGATACACCTGGTCTCGTTCCGATCCCAGAAGTAAAGTCTCTTTGCGATTCGAGTTGTACTACCTTTGGTGGGAACCTCGAGACGCTGCCGGCCACTTACCTCAACGTTGTTTGCCCGGGTGGTGTAGTCCGGTCTATCATACAGGACTGTCACTCCTGTGACTCGGGTCCGAATCCCGGCCCGGGCGCCAATTGATGGTCTAAAAGGTGATGGTTAATATAGTGGAGATGATTGAGACCTTGAATTTTTGTATTTTTGGCTTCGTACTAGATGGTCTCATTGAAGCCACTCCTGATAAAAAAATATGGGCCTGTAGCTCAGTCTGGAAGAGCATCTGGCTTTTAACCAGGTGGTCGCGGGTTCAAACCCCGTCGGGCCCGCTTCATTATCATTATAATGTGGTTGGATAGAGGTTGATGTTTAAATGAGCAAGATTGAGATTAAGATTGATATAACTGAAAATGAGTTAGTCCCTGAACATATTGTACTGTCTCCTGAGGAAGAAGAGGCGTTTTTGGCTAAATATGAGATCACCAAGAATAATCTGCCACTGATCAAATCAAGCGACCCAATCATTGTTTTGCTAGAGGAAAGGGAAAATATCTCTTTGAAGGGAAAGATTATTAAGATTATCAGAAGCAATTCCCCCGCTGGAGAGGGAGTTTATTACAGGTATGTCATAGAAGATTAGGAGTAGATAAGATGGATGGATGGCCGGTTATTAAATCATTTTTTGAGGCAAAGGGTTTTGTGAGACAACACCTGGATTCCTATAACGATTTCATTACAAGGGGTTTGCAGGAAATTATTGATGAAATAGAGAATATTGAGACGGATTTCGATGAGTTCAATGTCAAGTTCGGAAAGATCAGGCATGGCAATCCCGTGATAAAAGAAGCCGATGGCTCAAAAAGGGTGCTATATCCATCAGAGTGCAGACTCAGGGGACTGACATATTCGGTGCCCCTATATCTTGAAATGTGCGCTCAGGCCCCTGATGAGGAGTTGAGCGAACCTGTTGAGGTGTTCATCGGTGACCTTCCTGTAATGCTCAAATCGGTTTCCTGCATCCTTTCGAACAAGGATGACCAGGACCTTATATCACTTGGTGAGGACCCAAACGACCCAGGCGGTTACTTTATTGTCAATGGAACTGAAAAGGTGATCGTTGCCATTGAGGACCTTTCCCCAAACAGGGTTTTGGTGGAGCACGATGACAGGACGGACTCTTGCATAGCAAAGGTTTTCTCCACAAGGCAGGGTTTCCGATCATTGGTCAAGATAGAAAGGAAAAGGGACGGAATACTTGATGTGTCGTTTCCATCCGTTCCAGGAAAGATTCCCTTCATAGTTCTCATGAAGTCACTGGGGATCACATCAGACCAGGACATAGTCATGGCGGTCTCTGGAGACCAAGAGATACAAAAGGAGCTATTGGACAACCTTGAGAATTCCCTTGAGGTGACAATGGAGGAGGAAGCCCTTGACGTCATAGGGAAGAAGGTGGCAATCGGCCAGCTTCAGGAATACAGGCTCAAGAGGGCCGAGGACTCTGTAGATAGGTATCTGCTTCCGCACATCGGGACGACCAGGGAAGACCGCGTCAGGAAGGCGTATTATCTTGGGATAATGGCTGAGCGTGTGATAGAGTTGGCACTTGGGAAGAGAGAAGAGGACGACAAGGACCACTACACAAACAAGCGATGGAAGCTTGCGGGAGAACTCCTAAAGAACTTATTCAGATTATCATTTATCCAACTTACCAGGGACATTAAGTACCAACTCGAGAGGACATATGCAAGGGGCAGGTACGATGCAACAAGACAAAACGAGTTTATCAGGAAATCCGTGCGTTCCGATGTCCTGACAGAGCGTATCAGGCACGCAATTGCCACCGGCAGCTGGCCTGGTGGAAGGACAGGTGTTTCCCAGCTCATGGACTCGGTGAACTATATGTCCAGGCTATCGCACCTTAGGAGGGTGGTGTCGCCCTTGTCTAGGAGCCAGTCCCACTTCGAGGCCCGTGACCTCCATGCCACTCATTGGGGGCGTATATGTCCCAACGAGACACCGGAAGGTCCCAATTGTGGCCTTGTAAAGAACATGTCACTTATGAGTGCAGTATCAGTTTCCTCTGACGAGGACGATCTTCTTGAATATCTCAAACTCGTAGGCTTGAAGAATCTGGAAAAGCGTTCAGGGCCAAAGGTCAGGGCCTACATATATCTCAATGGGAATCTCATTGGTGTCCATGAGAAGGGCCTAGAACTGGTTGAGAAGATCAGGGAGGACAGAAGGAGGGGTTACATCTCCCGTCAGGTTAACATTGCATTCTACCCAAAAACAAACGAGGTGCAGATAAACTGCGATGGTGGACGTGCCAGAAGGCCACTGATCATCGTCAACAACGGTGTTCCATCCCTGACAACAGAGCTCATAGAGCAGGTTTCAAGCAGGGAGCTTAACTGGAGCGATCTCTTGGAGAGGGGTGTAATAGAGTTCCTTGATGCTGAGGAGGAAGAGAACGCCTTTGTCGCCATATACGAGAAGGATATCACTCCAGAGCACACGCATCTTGAGATTTACCCTGCATCCGTTCTTGGCATAGCTGCTAGCATTGTGCCGTTTCCAGAGCATAACGCCGCGCCTAGGATATCCTATGGGGCGGGAATGGCAAAGCAGGCATTGGGATTCCCAGCTGCCAATTACATGTGGGGCGTGGAGACGAGGGAGCACTTGATGCACTACCCACAGGTTCCATTGGCTAATACGAAGATACTTGATGCAGTGAAGTTCGACAGAAGGCCGGCTGGCCAGAACTTTGTAGTGGCCATACTTTCATATTACGGATATAACATTGAAGACGCCCTCATAATCAACAAGGGTTCCATAGAGCGTGGATTGGGAAGGACCACGTTCTTCAGGACATACTCCACAGAGGAGAGGCGATATCCCGGTGGGCAGGTAGACAAGTTCGAGATGCCTGACCAGACGATCAGGGGATTCCGTGGCAACGAGGCTTACGAGTTCTTGGACTACGACGGGATAATCAGGCCAGAATCCACAGTATCTGGTGGAAATGTCATAATCGGAAGGACAAGCCCCCCCCGTTTCTTGCAGGAACTTGACGAGTTCGGCATAGACATAGCTGGACGTGGCGAGACATCCATAGCAATACGCCCTGGTGAGCAGGGGACGATAGACAAGGTAATAATATCCGAGACACAGGACGGAAACAAGCTTGCAAAGATCAAGATGCGTAATCAACGTATACCTGAGCTTGGTGACAAGTTTGCTTCCCGCCATGGACAAAAAGGTGTCATTGGATACATCATGCCCCAAGAGGACATGCCGTTCACTGAGTCTGGCATTGTGCCGGATCTCATAATCAATCCGCATGCCATACCATCACGTAAGACCGTTGGGCAGATCCTTGAGATGATAGGTGGAAAGGTCGGATCCTTGGAGGGTCGCAGGATAGACGCAACTGCCTTTGACAACGAGGACGAGGCAGACATCCGCCGCAAGCTCACAGAGAACGGGCTTAAGCATACCGGAAGGGAGGTCCTATACAATGGGATCACAGGCGAGATGATGGCAGCTGACATTTTCATTGGCGTCGCTTACTACCAGAAGTTGCACCACATGGTGGCAGACAAGATGCACGCTCGTTCCAGGGGCCCCAGGCAGATGCTCACAAGGCAGCCTACAGAAGGAAAGGCCAGGGAAGGAGGTCTTAGATTCGGTGAGATGGAACGTGACTGCCTCGTAGGACACGGCGCCGCCATGTTGCTACAGGAGAGGCTTCTAGAGTCATCTGACAAGTACACGGTGCTTGTTTGCAACAAGTGTGGCAGCCTTGCAATATACGACAAGGTAAGGAACAAGAAATATTGCGCCATATGCGGGGAAGAGCTTGACATCCATGTCGTTGAGGTCTCATACGCGTTCAAACTCCTGATACAGGAGCTTGAGTCAATGCTGATATGGCCTAGATTGAAATTGGAGGATAAGGCGTGATTACTATGAATGAGGAAGAAATTCAGCTCTTTGGTCCACCTAAGAAGATAAAGGAGATCTCTTTCGCGCTGCTGTCACCAGAGGATATAAGAAAAATTTCGGTCACCACGATAGTGTATGCCGACACATATGATGATGAGGGTTATCCTATCATGGGCGGGCTTATGGACCCTAAGTTGGGTGTCATAGACCCAGGTCTCAAGTGCCGCACCTGCGGACTCAAGTTTGGCGAGTGTCAGGGCCACTTTGGCCATATAGAGCTTTCAAGGCCAGTGATACACGTGGGATACGCCAAGGAGATTTACGATATACTTAAGGCAACCTGCAGGGAGTGCTCTAGACTGCTTTTGCAAGATGACCGTATATTCCAATTCCAAGAGAAGCTTAAGGAAGAAGGGGTAAGGGGCAGCATAAGGCAGGGCATAATATCCGAGGTCCTCTCAGAGTCCGCCAAGAAGAAGGGTGTCCTGAAGGACAACAAGTGCCCCCACTGCGGGGCCGAACAGATCAAGATCAAGTTTGAAAAGCCAACATCATACAAAGAGGCGGATAAGAAGCTCACTGCCTCGGACATCAGGGAGAGATTTGAGAAGATCACAGACGATGACGCTCCCCTTATGGGGTGGAACCCCACGAATGCTAGGCCCGAGTGGTGCATATTGACAGTTTTGCCTGTCGCTCCAGTGACCGTTCGCCCTTCCATTACCCTTGAGTCAGGTATCCGATCCGAGGACGACCTTACGCACAAGCTTGTTGATATCATAAGGATCAATCAGAGGCTTAGGGAAAATCTTGATGCTGGCGCACCCCAACTGATCGTTGAGGATCTTTGGGAATTGTTACAATACCATGTTACTACTTACTTTGACAATGAGGTCTCTGGCGTACCGCCCGCAAGGCACAGGTCCGGCAGGGTGCTTAAGACACTTACACAAAGGTTGAAGGGGAAGGAAGGAAGATTCAGAAATAATCTTTCAGGCAAGCGTGTTGACTTCTCAGCGCGTACGGTCATCTCCCCGGACCCTAACATATCCATAAACGAGGTCGGCGTTCCAGAGTTCATAGCCAGGGAGCTTACTTTGCCTGAAAGGGCCACCTCTAGAAACATTGAAAGATTGCGCAGCCTCGTGAGCAAAGGGGCCAATAACTACCCAGGCGCCAATTACATCATAAGGCCAGATGGCAAGAGGAAGAGGGTAACGGACATTACCAGCGATATCCTCGCCGAGGAGCTTGAGGAGGGGTATGTTGTGGAAAGGCATCTCCAGGATGGGGACATAGTCCTATTCAACAGGCAACCCTCCTTGCACAGGCTTTCTATAATGGCCCATGAGGTCAGGGTAATGCCTTACAGGACATTCAGGCTCAATCTTTGCGTTTGCCCACCTTACAATGCTGACTTTGACGGTGACGAGATGAACATGCACGTTCCACAGACAGAGGAGTCCCAGGCCGAGGCCAGGATACTGATGCGTGTGCAGGAACAGATCATCTCGCCAAGATTCGGTGAGCCTGTGATAGGCGGCAGCCAAGATTATCTTTCTGGTGCATTCCTCATGACAAGGAAGGATACCAGATTCAACACATCACAACTCCATCAGATGCTTTACGTCTCTGACATCGACCGCGAGCTGCCAGAACCGGCCGAGGTCGTCGATGGGGAGCCGTTGTGGACTGGGAAGCAGATATTTTCCCTTTTATTGCCCACTGACCTTAATATAGAGTACAAGTCTAAGGTTTGCCAGAAATGTGAAAAATGCCTTGTTAAAGAGAACAAGGAATGCAAGTTCGATGCATATGTCATCATTGAGAATGGCCAGCTAAAGTCCGGTGTCATAGATGGCGCCACGTTCAAGGCAAGGTCGACATGCAAGCTTCTGGACAAGCTCGTCAAGGATTATGGGACCGATATTGGCAGGAAGTTCCTGGACTCGGTCACGCGTCTTGTCCTGTGGAGCAATTGTATCATAGGATTTACAACCGGTATTGACGATGAGGATATTCCCAAGGACGGGACCGTGCTCATCCAAAAGGTCCTCACAGATGGAAAGGATAAGGTCGACAAGCTCATTGACCTTTATAGAGAAGGATACCTGGAACCCCTTCCTGGCAGAAGCGTTGAGGAGACGCTTGAGTCCAGGATCATGCAGGCTCTGGCTGGGTCAAGGGACAAGGCAGGCACAATTGCCGAGAGATACATGGGAATGAACAGGGGGGCGGTCGTCATGGCGAGAACAGGTGCAAAAGGCAACATGCTCGACTTGACACAGATGAGCGCATCCCTTGGGCAGATGTCCGTGAGGGGAAGCAGATTGCATCGTGGATACTTTAAGCGGTCCCTCTCATCATTTGGCGAGGATGACGTGAGTGCAGATGCCAGGGGATTTGTTGCATCCTCATATAAGAGAGGGCTCAATCCCAAGGAGTTCTTCTTCCATGCCATGGGTGGCAGGGAAGGTCTGGTGGACACTGCTGTCCGTACTGCCCAGAGCGGTTACATGCAGAGAAGATTGATGAACGCCTTGCAGGACATGAGCGTACGCTACGATGGGACCGTCAGGACGAACGATGATGTAGTTGTGCAGTTCAAGTACGGTGAGGATGGCATAGACCCTGCCAAGTCAACATATGGCAAGGCCGTTGACATCGACTGGGTAATTCATAAGGTATTAAAAGCTAAGAAGGGGGACTGAGCAATGGTTTCCAAAGACGATATTGTAAGACTTTCAGATGAATACCTCACTGGAAAGGTCTCAAACTTCATAAAACAGGAGACCATAGACACCCTGGTTGAGTTCAATGATACCAAGCAGGAGCTATCGGAGGATGAGACTGGCGAGATACTCGTTGGCGTTTTCAAGGAGTATGAAAAGGCGCAGGTCGACCCAGGGGAACCTGTCGGGACCGTGGCAGCCCAGAGCGTCGGTGAGCCAGGTACGCAGATGACACTGAACACATTCCATTATGCGGGTGTTGCCGAGATCAACGTTACCCTTGGCCTGCCCCGTATAATCGAGATTGTCGACGTCAGGAAGGACCCGTCAACGCCAGTTATGGCTGTTGCCCTTGAGGGGGCGTATTCCAAATCGAAGGAAGACGCCATTGACATAGCCCAGAGAATAGAGGGTACGACAATAGAGAACGTCTCCAGGCAAACGGCGCTTGATGTCATCAACATGGAGTTCCACATCGACATTGACAGCGAAAGAATGGAAGACGCGGGCCTTGATATGGAAGAGATCGTAAAGAAGCTAAAGAAGGTCAAGGCGATAGAGAGCATCAGATACGATATTGATGACTACAACATAGTTGTGTCTCCCGGCCAGCTCAATCTGCTCAAGCTGAGAAAGTTCTCCCAGAAGGTCAAGGTATTGCCTTTAAAAGGTATTAAGGGAATAGAACGTGCCATGATCAAGAAGGAGGGGGACGAATACTTTGTTTACACGGAGGGTTCCGACCTTGCAGAGGTGCTGAAGGTAGATGGGGTGGACCACAGACGCACAAAAACTAATAACATTTATGAGATTTATGAGGTCTTGGGAATTGAGGCTGCAAGAAATACCATTATAAATGAGATTCAAAAAGTACTTGATGAACAAGGTCTCGAGGTGGACAGGCGACACATCATGTTGCTTGCGGATGCCATGTGCCTTGAAGGTGATATTCAACAGATAGGAAGGCATGGTATCACAGGTGAGAAGGCCAGCGTTTTGGCCAGAGCCTCGTTCGAGGTCACTACCGGACATTTGCTCGAAGCGGCAAGGGAAGGAGAGAAAGACAGGCTCAACGGAGTGACAGAGAACGTTATCGTGGGACAACCGATCCCACTGGGCACTGGCATAGTGGACCTGGTAATGAGAATGCCTGAAGATTATAAGGAGGTTAAGTAAATGGACATAGCTAGAGAGATCAGAAAGGCCATGGAGACTGGAAAGATCATCTTGGGTACGGACAAATCCCTTAAAGCTTTGAAGTCAGGTGAAGCCAAGCTTATAATATATGCTGCAAACTGCAATAAGGAAAGCAAGGAGGACCTGGACTATTATTCAAATCTTGGAACTGTTCAGACACTTGAGTACAAAGGAACAGGTGTCGACCTTGGAATGGTCTGTGGTAAACCCTTTGTTGTATCAATGATTGCTGTGCTATCACCCGGCGAATCTATGATACTGTCAGCGGAGGGAGCCTGATGCGTCTTAGGCTGGGCCCTGATGAAATACGTTACATCGGGCTTTTTGAAAGCATAACGGGCGCTACCGTAAAGGACTGTTTGGTAGAGAACAAGGAGGACAACATCGTCTTTGTAGTCAAAGAGGGCGAAGTTGGGCTTGCCATCGGTAAAAAAGGTGCCAATCTTTCAAGAGTAAGAGACTTGATAAACAAAGGAATCGACATTGTAGAGTATTCAGAGGAACCAGCCAAGTTCTTAGAGAATATAATGAAACCTGCAAAGGTTATCAATATTAAATTCAACGAGAGACATGATGGAAAAACAGTCGCATCCGTTGAAGTAAACAAGAAGGACCGCGGAATTGCCATTGGTAAATCAGGAAAAAACATAAAAAGGGCTAAGGAGCTATTGAAACGACACAATGGCATCGATGATGTAACGATAATGTAAAGATTTATAAATCAACTGAGCAAAGAAACGGATATTGTGATGATGAGGTGAAATTATGGAGAGTCCAAGAGGAGAATTTGCTGCCCGAAACTTAAAGAGAAAGAGGCAGGCATTCCGTTGGAAGGACATCGACTACAAGCGACGAGTCTTGCAATTGAGCAAGAAGTCCGATCCCCTTGAAGGTGCGCCTATGGCTAGGGGAATCGTACTCGAGAAGGTCCCGGTGGAGGCCAAACAACCTAACTCCGCCATAAGAAAGTGTGTGAGAGTTCAGCTTATTAAAAATGGTAGACAGCTTACCGCATTTTGTCCTGGAGATGGAGCAATAAACTTCATTGACGAACACGATGAGGTCGTCATTGAGGGTATTGGAGGACGAAAGGGTGGATCAATGGGTGATATACCTGGTGTCAAATACAAGGTTACCAAGGTAAACAGGGTTTCACTCAATGAAATGGTCCAGGGCAGAAAGGAGAAACCAATCAGGTGATCTTATGTCCGAGCCGTACGAAATCAAGATTTTTGGCAAGTGGGACTCCAATGTAGATATTCAGGACGAGGGTCTGAAGAGGTACATTACCTTGACACCCATCCTGATACCGCATTCGGGAGGTCGCCACGAGGCCCACAGGTTCTGGAAGATAAAGCAGAACATTGTTGAACGTCTGGTCAACAAGTCAATGCGTTCCGGTGCTGTGAAAAAGAAGGTTAGTGGAAGATTTATCAGAAGAAAGGGCGGACTTACAGGAAAGAAGCAAAAGGCTTACAAGTCCGTCAAGGAAGCCTTTGATATTATCAATAACAAGACTAAGAAGAATCCCTTGGAGGTACTTATTGTGGCCATCCAGAACTCTTCCCCAAGAGAGGAGACCACGACAATAGCATATGGTGGTGTCAAGTATCACCAAGCTGTGGACATAGCGCCCCAGAGACGGATTGATGTTGCCCTGAAGAACATATCACTTGGTGCAAGCGCAAGGGCTTTCAAGTCAAAGACGAGCTATTCAAAGGCATTGGCCGACGAGATAATGGCTGCGTCTGAAAGGGATATCAAGAGCTTCGCAGTAGGAAAGAAGGAAGAGATAGAGCGTATCGCTAAATCAGCTAGGTGAAGTTCATGGGAAGAAAGGAAAGGATGGCCAAGGCTGCGCAGGAGATTATGCATGTTCCCGAGCAGATCAGGAACATAGGGATCGCTGCCCACATTGACCACGGAAAGACTACACTTTCAGATAATCTATTGTTCGGTGCAGGCCTTATGGCCGAGGAGCTTGCTGGAAAACAGCTTGCGCTTGACTTTGATGAGCAGGAGCAGGCAAGGGGCATCACGATCGATGCCGCCAACATCTCCATGGTGCACGAATTTGATGACAAGAAGTATTTGATCAATCTTATAGACACACCTGGTCACGTTGACTTCGGTGGCGACGTTACCCGTGCAATGCGTGCCATAGATGGTGCCGTAATTGTCGTCTGTGCGGTAGAAGGCAAGATGCCACAGACCGAGACCGTTGTCAGACAGGCGCTCAAAGAGAGGGTAAAGCCGGTTCTTTTCATCAACAAGGTCGACAGGCTCATAAAGGAGCTCAAGCTGTCCCCCGAGGACATGCAGGCCAGATTCATGAAATCCATCTCTGAGATCAACAAGCTCATTAAGCAGATGGCCCCTCCAGAGTTCAAGGAGGAATGGCAGGTTTCAGTCACTGACGGAAGTGTCGCATTTGGGTCCGCATATGCCAACTGGGCCATCAATGTGCCCTACATGAAGGAATATGGGATAACGTTCAAGGACATCATCGAGATGACAAATGACGGCAAGGAGAGAGAGCTTGCAAGGAAGGCCCCGATCCACCAGATCATGCTTGACATGGTAATCCGCCATCTTCCAGATCCAGGCGTTGCACAAAAGTACAGGATTCCCCAGTTATGGAAGCATGACCTTGAGTCCAAGCTGGCAAAGGACATGATGGGATGCAACGAGAGGGGGCAAGTGGCCATGGTGGTCACAAAGATCAATGTTGACAAGCATGCTGGAGAGATAGCAACTGGCAGATTGTTCTCTGGTACTATTAAGACGGGCCAGGAAGTATGGATTTCTGGTACCAAACAAAAGAAGAGGGTCCAGCAGCTTGGCATTTACATGGGTCCTGACAGGGAGTCCATGGATTTGGTCCCGGCAGGGAACATCGTTGCAGTGACTGGTCTCAAGGAGGCAATAGCAGGTGAGACGATATCAACTGGCCCTGAGCCCATGGAATCGTTCGAGGCCATCAAACACTACAGCGAACCTGTGGTGACGGTTGCCGTCGAGCCTGAGAATCCAAAGGACCTTCCAAAGCTTATTGAGGTCTTGCGCCAGGTGGCAAAGGAAGACCCAACGCTCCAGGCAAAGATCGACGAGGAGACCGGAGAGTACCTTCTATCAGGTATGGGCGAGCTTCACCTTGAGGTCGTTGAGTACAGGATCAGGAAGGACAAGGGCGTCAACATAAAGACATCAGAGCCTATCGTCGTCTACAGAGAGTCCATCACGAGGACATCACCTGAACTTGAGGGTAAGTCACCAAACAAGCACAACAAGTTCTACATCGTCGTAGAGCGCATGCCTGACAATGTCTATGCCGCCATCAAGGATGGAACTATACCCGAGGGAAGGATAAAGGGAAAGACGCATGCTGAGACATTCAGGGAACTCGGAATGAGCAAGGATGAGATCAAGGGTGTCGAGGATGTCTATCATGGCAACATGTACCTCAACATGACACGCGGTGTCGTGCACATTGGAGAGGTCAGGGAACTTGTCATCGAGGCTTTCCACTCTGTCATGGACAAGGGAATTGTCGCAGGCGAGCCTACCTCACAGGTGATGGTAAAGCTTATGGACACGAAGCTTCACGAGGACGCGATCCACAGAGGTCCGGCACAGGTAATACCTGCGGTCAGGCAGGGTCTGTTCGCTTCTATACTGTCAGCTGAGCCAATCCTCATGGAGCCAATGCAGAAGCTCTACACAACAGCGCCACAGGAGTTCATGGGTTCAATAACAAAGCTCGTGCAGTCCCGTAGGGGACAGATATTGGACATGTCACAGGAAGGGGAGCTTACAACGGTCGTTGCAAAGACGCCTGTATCCGAGATGTTCGGATTTACGAGTGACATTCGTGGAGCAACGGAAGGACGTGCCTTGTGGACCACTGAGCAGATAGGTTTTGAGCAGTTGCCACGTGAGCTTCAGACCAATGTCGTTCGCGAAATAAGGACAAGGAAAGGCATGAAGCCAGAACCACCAAAGGCAGCTGACTATCAGAATCTGCAAGGTTAGATGCAGTGCTCCCTAAAGGAGCAGTAGTTGCATCTTTTTCCTATATTTTTTTCTGGTTCTTTTTTTTCCAGTATTATTTTCTTGACACGCTCAAGCGTGTCATAAACGCCTTTTTTTGCATTTTCATCAACGATAACGGGCATCATCCTGCCTATCTGTGTGTATTCGATTATGCCAAGCGGGACATTGGCGTTCATCTTTCTTTCCATGAGTATGGCATACGCAGATATCTGCATGATCTGGGAGGGCGTCACCTCGTCATAGTGTTTTCCTGACTTATAGTCTATGGGTATGCATATGTCGCCGAATCTGTCATAGTGGTCTATCCTGCCCCTGAGGCCCATTTCCCTATCCTCAAGCATGCATTCGGGCTGGCCTTCCGGATACATCATGTCCAAGGCCGTCTCCAGCCCCGCCTTGTCCATGATCCTCTTGAACTTGGCGGCCGTGATTATGCAGTCGTACCTCAATTCCCTTTTTACTTCTGACAAGATCTCCAAGTGGTCCATTCCGTACTGTTCCAGTTTCTTCCTCTCACGCATGACAACATTCTTTGCGCACTGGTACGCGTTGCCATATATGATCTTCCTTACATCCTCGAATGAGGATCTTTCATTGGTGCCGTCCTTTACCAGTATCTTTTCCCTCTTTGTGGTCTTCTCCCTTATCTTGTGTATGACTATGCCTTTTACCATTGCAGGCGATGGGGGCGGCCTTATCTTCTTGACCTTTTTCAGGTATACCTGGTATGGGCACCACAGGTAATCGCAAAGGTCGGTGACGCTAATCATCATTTTCACAAATCTCCTTGAATGGGCATCCTGGACATACGGGACCTGTCGCTTTTTCATATGCGCTTGACTCATTTGCCATCTTAACGAACGTTTTTACCTCGTCCTTGTTCGTGTCGTGGATGGGAATGGATCTCTGCTCGTTTATCTTTGTGTAAAATATTGACGATATGGGCACTTCTTTTCCAGACCATTCGTAGGCGAGAAGCGCGTTGAACTTCGCCATCACGATGTCGCATGGCGGCATTCCTGGCTTTGGTGGCAAGCCACTTGAGTATTGTATCGGCATCACGATATCATCTTCAACATGGACGATCGAGACGTTGTTGGATATCTTGTGCTTGAAGTCAACTATCCTCTGGTCTATGTTCTCAGGGGGATAAGCCACCGCATCTGCGAGCTCGACGCCTATGAGCCCATAAAACTCCATGTATCCTCTTGTCCTTGACATCCGTTCAGAGATCGTGATCTCCATACCCCGCTCAAGATATGCCTCCACTTCCTCATGGTCGATGTCTGTTATCCATTTAGATGAGCGTGATATTGAAGTTGCCACCGACATGTCGAAGATCAGCTTGTAACAACCTATGATATCGTCTGGAGACTCCAGGTCCCTTAGAAATCTTTTCTCATTTTTCAAAAAAGAGAGCCTTGCATTGTCGTCCAGCCTATCAAAGATGTCTGAGCGGCGATAATCAACTTTTTCCTTCCTGATATGCTTGTAGTAATACATCCTGGGGCATTTGCAAAAGGTCTGGGCCTGTATTGCAGTCAGATGCCTGCCCAATCAATCACCATCGATGTCCAGTGATATGTCCATTGACCTTACTGAGTGCGTCAGCCAACCCATGGATATTATGTCAACGCCGCTCTTTGCATATTCTCTCAGATTATCAGGATCTATATTTCCTGAGGCCTCGAAGAGTCCAGTGTATCCGTCCTCTCTCATGGATTTGACACTGTCACGTGTCATTTTGGGACCCATGTTGTCAAGCATGATAATGTCTGCCCCAGCCCTTGCGGCTTCAACGGCCTGTTCAATCCCCTCGACCTCTACCTCTATCTTCTTTGAGAAAAAAGACATTCTTGCCTTTCTGACGGCATCCCCTATTCCAAGCACCTTGATGTGATTGTCCTTTATCAGGAACATGTCGTCAAGCCTCCACCTGTGGGGGTCTCCCCCTCCATCAATGACTGCCATCTTGTCCAGGTATGGGAGTATGGTCTTCCTTGTCGCAGCGATCTTTACGTTGGGTCCTGCAACATCAACACATTGCCTTGTTATGGTGGCTATCCCGCTCATCCTTTGCAAGATGTTAAGGGCAGTCCTTTCCAGAGTGAGCACTTCTCTTACATTTCCTTTCAATCTCATTATGATGGAACCCTTTTTCGCATCGCCACCATCATTGATCAGTCTCTCGCATTTGACGCTATGCTCTAAAAATAGTTGTTCTATGGCGATTGCCCCTGAGACGATCATATCCTCCTTGGCAATGACACAACCATTTACTTCCTTGTCTGGAAGCAGGGATGTTGTTATGTCACCATATCCCACGTCCTCCCTCAAGAGTTCGCGAAGGAAGCCTATATTCATACAATAAAGATAATTTTTCTGGATTTAATCATTTCGGTCGCTTAAATTAGGAGCTCCAGTATGTACACCCTGTTGTAGGGGTTGGACGTGTCTTCATAAATGATCTTGAACATTCCGCTTGTAAAGAACTTTGACCAATTCACTGGAACGCCAAAGTTGCTGTCAAGATAAGAACCGAGCCAACCTCTTCCCACCATGTTGTCCGATATGAAAACATGCGTTATTCCGTATCGTGCCGCTATGGTCCTTGTCAGGTCCTGGTCGCTGGTGCTGTAGAAGTGGTATATATCGTCCTGTACCTGTGCTGGCGCCTTGATATATTCGTTGAAGTCTATGTTCCTCAGCGGGAAAAGCCCACCTATGAGCGACCTGCCAGCACAGACGCCACTGAACATCTGTCCTGTGTAGTAGTCAGCCACTATCAGGTCATCATATTCCGAGTTGCTCCTGAACCAGACCGCGGCGTTGTAGTCCTCGATGAACACACCAGAGTTCGTTATCTTGAAGTCCATGTCATAGTCCGGTATATCGGCACCGTTCAGGCCCATATATCCCAATCCCACTATGAACAGCATGAATCCATAGATGTAGGCTTTCCTGTGCTTCCTTACCTCGTCTATCATTAGCGCTGCCATGAGCGAAAACGGTTGTGCCAGAAAGATATAGAACCTGTAGCCCTCGAGCGGCCTAACAGTTGTTTCCCACATGAGTCCGTACTCCCTTATCAGCGATAGTATGTTCTCGCTGAACACCTCATAGAGGAGGAATATCGTCCAGAGCACCATGAAAGTCTCATATTTGTGGTCTACCACATATTTTGCAACTTTTCCATTATACTGGTACGCAAATAGTGTTGGTATGAATATGACCGCCAGCAATGCCAGCACGTTGTATCCCTGCACATAGCCCTCCAGCGTGTATCTTATCTCGGTCGGTCCGCTGAAGCTGCTTATGATCATAACGACAATGATGATGAAGAGAAAGGATGCCGTTGACAGCACTGGCGCCAGATTGGGCCTTTTAGCAATCGTTTTTGAGAAAAGCACCGAGAGCATCATCAGGATGAATAGCACCACAAAAAGCAATGCTACGCCCTCATACATGTTCTCAAACGATGCTGATATGAATGTGAAAGTTTTTGTCCACATCCCCAAGGTGCCTGAGTTATGGGATATGTACGATGAGACCCCAACGACTATGGCAGATATCAGCATGCATGCAATGAAGCTGAATCTGTTATTGGACTTGAGGGATATGATCATTACAAATGAATAGAGAAGCGCCAGGATGGCGATTGCAGGGACTGTGATGTTCTTTCCTAGGAACAAACCGCAGAGGGCTGAGAACACAATGGCCAAGACCAGCATCTTATTTGGATTGTGATTGCCGCTCTCATTCAGATAGGATATCCTGTTCGCTAGGATGTATCCAAATCCGAGGAAACCTAGTATCATGAAAGGCGCGCCATATGAGTCCAGGTGTGAACCAAGCGTCTGGAGAAGGGTCGATGTTGTTATTATGAATATCCACCAATAGAAAAGGAAGTCCGGAAGCCACCACCATGCTGATATTATCAGGCTTATCAGTATTGAAAGAAGTGTGAACTTAAGCTCATTCTTCACTTGTCTCTTGTCAAGCCATCTGGCAATCACGTACAATAGCATCGTGCCTATCGTTATGAAGTAGGACAGGTGCGTCATGAAGTTTAGTCCAAGCAGCATTCCGATCCCGACCGTTGCCTTGGCTGAGAAGCCATACTGCTGCCTTGACAGGTATATCAAGACGACAGGTATCACCATCAGGGTGAACACCTGTGGGTCCGCTATTGCGCTGTAAAGTATGAACGATGGCGTGATGGCCAACATTATAAGGGCTATTCTTGCCACGTTCTTGTTGAACCATTCCTTTGCAAGGAAGTATAATGGGATGGGCGTGAACGCCTCTATGAATGGTATCACCCTTGTCATGACCGTAGGAAGGTCAAGATTCGAAATTGTCGACACGCCTGCAAAGAATGCCATGGATAGGGGGGGGTACCAAAGAGGGACATCCCCATAGGGCAGATACCTTATATCCGGTATCGGCAGGGCATGGAAGTCAATGATGTATTGCGACATGCATATCCTGTACCATACGTCGCCAAGGAACACTGGCAGATGGCTGTCCATGTCTAGCTTTGGGCCTAATCTGACAAAGACCCCGAATGCATACACGATGATAATTAGCAGGACGTCATTTCTTTTCAACCAGTCCTTTAGATTGTTATTGCCCATAATTTTCACTGACCATATTTGAGAGTATACCAATTCTATTTATCCATTTAAGATGGCCAAAGTTCCATAAGGGATATGGCGTATATGTCCGGGTTGTCACTATCCGTATCCGTTTGTATGCCGTCGATGTCGTTTCTCCAATCGATCCATATCATGTAACCGTCCTTCAAGCACGGCTTTTCCTGGTCAGATATCCTGTCCGTGGCCTGTTTTATGTCTCCGATGTCTCCATTGTAGACATATATGTCCTTGTTGCCTGCGCTGTCGTCATCCCAGCATATGTAATTTCCAGATACGTTGGGATTTATCTGATTGGACGAGCTTGATGTCAGTTGGAGCTCATCGATGGTCGTCAGGTCGTACATGTATATGTCCCAGTTGCCGTTCCTGTTGTCTTCCCATACGATCAAATTGCCATCTATGTCGGGATTGAATTTTATGGAGCGCCCGCTTGTGATGCCCTTTTCAAGTCCTGATGTGATATTGTAACTGAATATGTTGAACTCACCAAATCTGTTGTCCAGCCAAACGATCGTGTCTTCGCTGATCTTTGGATTTGTCTGGAAAGGTTGGAATCCCGTCTCATCGACAGTTATCCGTATCTCCTCCCTGCTTATAACGCTGTAGAGGTATATGTCGGCATTGCCGTTCCTCTCATCCTCCCAGACTATCCTATCGCCATAGATGTCCGGGTTTGTCTGATTGTACTCATCATCAGTGACCTGCCTAAGTGTGTCCGTGCTTATGTAATACAGATAGATGTCCCAGTTGCCGTTCCTGTTGTCCTGCCAGACCACCCTGTCCCCCCATATCATCGGGTTTGTCTGCTGATATGGGTTTTCTGACAGATTTATCTCTTCGCCGGCGCCTAGGTACTTCATGTATATGTCCCAGTTGCCGTTCCTGTTGTCCTGCCAGATGGCATATGATCTTTCATCGGACGTCATCCCAATGACGGCGTTGTGCTGATCTGCCAGATTGTTCGTCACTGTGAATGAGGGGTCAATTTCATCCACAGGTACTGAATCGTCCCCAAAGTATATCATCCCGCTGATTATCAAGAGCGCCATGACGAAGAGCGTAATGATACCTCTCCTGCTAAGCGGACTTCTCCTCTTCACATCGGGGCTTATGGTATTTGAACGGGCTAGAGCTGAGATCACTATGCCCAATATTGCTATGAAAGTGATGAATATGAACGAATACATCATCTCGTTCCTGGTAATCTCGTTTTGGATGTATGATGTGTATTGGTAGACATTTCCGAAAAGCGCGCATGCTGCAATGAGGATCATCATATGTACCCAGAACTTTCTGATGTTGTTCATGTATGAGCTAATGACGTTTCCCACCAGTGCTGCGATTATCCCCACGTAGAGCAGGGGGAAAGAGCCGTCAAAGAATGCGGTGAACACATATTTTGCCGATTCCATATTTATGTATGGGACCATGCTCCAATGGATGTTATTGAATCCATTGTACCCCCCGTATATTGCTATTACCATCGATATTGAGTATGCAACAAGCTTTATCCTTCTTGGAGTGAACCTTGTGCCCAGGTAGTCGTCTATGCCGAACCCCTTCAGGAACAGGTATGTGCCCAATATGGAGAATGCTGAGAACCACCCATATTTTGTGAACTGTGGAAATATGTATGTGAGGCCATAGATTATGACTATTATCCCTGGTATCCCTAGAAGTAGGCCTGACACTTTCCTGTCATCCATCATCCTCTTGAGATATGTGTGCAATATGAAGTACGTGTCTTCAAGGCTTTCGCTCTGTTGTACTGTCACCCTTTCAAGTGACACTATTGTCATCTTGGATTGCACTATGGGAAGTATGTTCTCATCTTCCTTCCCGTCAGATACCAGTATCACTGCCTTGGTGCCGTAATTTTCCAGCAGGATGTCAAGTTGGTCTGATATGACCATGTCCGACTTTATGCCTACGGACTTGTCCCCTGTCACTGTGGCGACATAGGCCTCCTTTCCCTCTGCTATGAGCCCGTCATAGAGCTTTATGCAGTGAAAAAGGACATTGGTGTCAGATTCCGTAGGGTCTGCTATCCCTAGCTCTAGAGCGGCATTCTTTAATGCATCCTTTCCCATAATGGGGCCGTCTATCCCTACCTTTTCCCCAATATCGTTGTCTCTATCGACACCTAAAACAAGTATTTTATCTACCACTATAACGCACCAGGCAGGATGATTATACAAGTCTATTAAATACAGTATATATAATTTTTCTCTTATGATATTTTAAATTTGGAATTATTGTTTATTTTTTGAAAAATGCATATTACTGCGGCTTAGTTTCTATAAATATGCAATAATAGGTGGTTTATTATTGGTAATTATAAAATATGTTGATTTTTCTATGAAATATAGTAAAATCTATACCAAATTAAAATTTAATCAAATAAATATAAAAAGAAGTAATTTAGAGGAAGTTTGATTCCTGCAATATCCTAAATTCTTCTGTTGAGAGTTTCTCGCCTTTGCTGAATCTATCATAGAGGTCCTTTGCTTGATCTGTGAGCTGATCCATGATCTTCTGATTTTCCTTTTCTTTCTCTTTGATTCTCTTCGCTTTCTTCTCTGCTTTCTTCTCAGTGATCTTGCCTCTGTGCTTGTTCATGGTGTCCCTGATCTCGCGCAATTCGGCATAATTGTTGTTCAGCTCTTTTTTCTTTGCAAGGAATTCTTGATGAGCCTTGTCTGCTATCTTCTTCGTCTCAGATGCCCTTTGAGAATAGTATGTTACCCTTTCATGGAACTTTGCCGATTCCTGGGAATACTCTACAACCTTTTCGTGTAGCTCGTCAATCTCCTTTCTAAGTTGATTGATTATCCCCCTGAGATTCTTCATTTTGTCCCTGATATCGTTGGATAATTTGCTGCTCTCAAGGTCCTTTCTAAGGATCGCGATCTGATTAATGAGCTTGTTTTCTTCTTTAAGGGGTAGAACAGACGTTTCTAGTCTCCAGTCAAGCTCATCTATTTTCTTCTGAAGACGGAATGGGTTAGGTGATGAAGAATCAGTAGTCATTTCTTTTTTGATGCCCTTGAGCTCTTCCTTATACTTTGAGAGTTCCTCTCTCTTAACATCTCTTTGCTTCTTATACTCAGAGACCTTCTCATTCGCCTGGTCTCTCTCGGTCTTCGCATTCTTAAGCTCGTCTAACATCTCTTTGAAAAGTTTATTGTTCTCATCTCTTCTATTTACACTCTCGTCGATTATTTTCTTCATCGACTCACAAGACTCTCTAAGCTCCTGGTGCCTCTGTCTAAGATCTCCTAGCTCTTTGAATAAGTCGTCATCCACATTGAATCCCCCGTGAATTAGAGATACATTATGACATCCCTTTTTAAACTTTGCCATTGTTAAAGCATTATCTTAAGTAAATGTCAGTTAAATGGGTAGTTAATTATTTATAATAAGTTTTTCCTTTACTCACCTAGGTGTTTTTGTAGATGTATCTTATCTTAGGATCCGGTCTTGTTAGTTATGCCATTGCGGAAATATTGAACGATCGGGAACAAGACCTATATATAATAGAAAAGGACCCTAAAAAGGTCAAAGAGCTTTCTGACAAGGATTTCAATGTGATAGAGGGGGATTTCTTTTCCACGTCATCCCAGATACAGAGGGTCATCGAGAAGGCGGACGTCATATTCGTGATGACCAATCATGGTGATCTCAATCTCAAGCTCATCGACCATATAAGGGGGTTGAATCCGGATTCCTTTGTACTTGCCAGGGGATTTTCCATCAGGGACCTAAACGAGCTTAAGTCCAATGGCGCCGATATTGTGGTGATACCCCAGGTCGCCATAGCTGAGCAGGCGATAAAGAGCCTTGATGGCATTGAGAGGAACGGGCGCTCAAGGGATGTCAAGTCCATGCTGATCAAGGGCGAGAGATTGGGAATAGTCCTCCATGACAATCCCGACCCGGATGCCATAGCTTCTGGGATAGCACTCAGCGCCATAGCCCAGAGCAGGGGCGTGAGCTGCGACATCTTATATGGCGGGGAGATAGGCCACCGCCAGAACAAGATATTTGTCAATCTTTTGGATATAGAGCTGATTCATATAGATGAGTTTACCAAATACCTCTTGCGCGGTTACGACAGGCTTGCGTTTGTCGACCATTCTTCAGAGAACACTAGCATCATGCCTGCTGATGTCTATCCGGACATCATAATCGACCATCATCCCAAGACGGGAGACTATGATGCGCACGTTGAAGACATAAGGACCCAGATAGGGGCGGTCTCCTCAATGATGACAGAGTACCTTGTGGACATTGGCATTGAGATTGATGGCCGCTTGGCCACAGCTCTGATGTATGGGATAATGACCGACACCAACTACTTCAAGAGGAAATTCTCCAGGTCCGATGTAGAGGCAGTCTCGATCCTAAAGGAGAAGGTCGACCCCTCTGTGCTTACCCAGATAGAGAGTCCCACCATATCCCCGGATGTGATGGACGTGATTGGCAAGGCAGTCTTGAACAGGGATTTCGTCAATGGATATGTTCTCTCAAATGTTGGTTACATCTCAAACAGGGACTCGCTTCCCCAGGCGGCAGAGTACCTATTGAATCTTGAAGGCGCGAAAACTGTCATGATATTTGGGATGCTGAACGACTCTCTTTATATTTCTGCCCGCACAAAGGATGTCAAGTTAAATCTTGGCCAGGCCATGGAGAATGCGTTTGGTTCCATAGGCTCGGCGGGAGGGCATATGGCTTCAGCGGCAGCTAAGATACCCTTGGGCATATTTGGAATGATAGACGATAAGGAGATCCTTAAGAATCTTGTTGGAGAGGCCATAAAGAAAATGTTCTTCAAGAGTGTGGGGATTTACTGATTTTTCCTATAATCCTCGATTATCTGAATGCTCTTGGATGCCCCGATCCTGTCAGCCCCGGTCTCTACCATCTCTAATGCTTTCTGCCAGCTTGATATTCCCCCAGCTGCCTTGATGCCCATATCGTTGCCAACCACTTTCCTTATAAGCTCTATATCCTTTCTCGTGGCGCCGAACGGGCCAAAGCCTGTGGATGTCTTTATATATGACGCACCGGCCCTCTTTGCCATTTCACAGGCCATTATCTTTTCCTCGTGAAAAAGATAACAGGTCTCTATGATAACTTTCAAGGTCACTCCGAGATTGGCCAGTTCCCTTATGTCATTCTCCACATACTCGAACATCTGGGACTTCAGGGCCCCAATATTCATTACCATGTCAATTTCTGTGGCGCCATCCTCTATGGCCTGCTTGGCCTCATTGACCTTGGTCATAGTTTTGTTTTGCCCTAGTGGAAATCCGATAACGCTGACCAGTTCTATCTTCTTTCCGACCAAATTATCCCTGGCGACTGATACCCAGAAGGGATTTACACATACTCCCTTGAAGTGGTATTCAGAGGCCTCATTGGCAAGTTTGATTATGTCTTCCCGTGTGGAGTCTGCATGCAATTGTGAGTGGTCAATCATATTTGCAAGCTCTTTGGGAGTTATTTTCATACGGCTTTATCGATCTGGAAAGTTAATATACCTTTCTAATATGTTTTACATTGTGCAATTGATGTTACATTTCCAAGGGCACCCATATTTTCAGTACCATAATCTTTTTCATGGCCAGGAAGCTGAACTTTATTTACCAATAAGCTTAAATAGCAAATACTGAGTTTAACTTGGTGGTATTTTATGGCTGTAAAAGTCGGTATTGTAGGTTATGGAACAATAGGAAAAAGAGTAGCTGACGGAGTCAAGAATTCAAAAGGGATGGAAGTTATAGGCGTCACTGGGCGCTCATACGCGGCTAAGATGGACATTGCCAAGGAAAGGGGTTTCCCTCTTTATATGGTCGGGGACAATTCCGCTGAGTTCAAAGACAGGGGATTCGAGGTCGCTGGAAGCTTCAAAGATCTTTGTTCAGAGTCCGATATCATTGTTGATGCGACATCATCAAAGATACCAGTACAAAATATGCCCACATACGATGATAATGGTGTCAAGGTCATTGTTGAGGGTGGTGAGAAACATGATCTCATGGGATTTTCATTTTCTTCGCTAGCCAACTATGAGAAGGCATGGGGCAGGGACAGATGCAGGGTAGTGTCATGCAACACCACAGGACTATCCAGGCTTATATCGACCCTGGACACTGCCTACGGTGTTGACGACGTCTTTGTTTCACTTATAAGAAGGGCTGCCGATCCAAGAGAATCGAAGAAAGGCCCGATAAATGCGGTCAAGCCAGTACTTGGCGTCTCCCATCATGGGCCTGACGTTAAGACTGTCATGCCAAATATCAATATATATTCCATGGCGGTTGCCGTGCCCCACACGCTCTCGCACGTCCACACCCTCAGGGTAAAGCTCAAAGAGGGAACTACCAAGGACGATGTCGTTGAGCTTTTCAACAAGACCCCCAGGATCGTGGTTGGAAAGGGCAAGGAAGGTTATGGGGACACTGCCGTTATCGCAGAGTACTATCGTGACTTCAGGATAAGGTACGACATGCCTGAGCTTTTCATATGGGATGAGCCGCTTGATGTTGTGGACAATTACGTCTATGTCATGGCAAACGTCCATCAGGAGTCAATTGTGGTCCCTGAGAACATCGACTGCATCAAATCCATGTGCGAGATGGAGTCTGACAAGATGAAGGCCATCTATGAGACAGACAAGGCACTCAGCATCGCAAAGAACAAGGAATGTTACATGTAGATTCCTCATTCTTTTTCTTTTATTATATTCATTTTTCGTTTTCTTTATGAACTTTGCACTCACTTACGATTGCCCCCTGCCTTTCCATGACCCATAACTCATTATGGCGTGATTTGGGCATGAATTGGAAAAACTGTTTATATTGGGGAAATATATGAGGTATTATTGCAATATTTGGTGATAAACATGAGAAAAATCTGCTCGCTGTTCATGATACTTATTATCTTGGCAATGGCGCCGGTCTGTGTGTCCTCGCAGTTATTCAGCTATACGGTCACGGTCAACGCCCCTGGAGTAACGCAGACCGACGAGGGTTATGTTGGCGTCATAAGTGAGATGACGGTCAGTGTTTCCGAGGGTGATGGCTCGATATTCGTTGAAACATGGCCACTATCAGAGATCGACACCCAGGCATCTGCACGCCTGGCGGCCTCGGTGGCATCTGAGCTGTCTGGGTTTGACCCATTCCAATACAACTTCTACTATTCCATCACATCCAGTTCCTCCGTGATAGGCGGCCCCTCTGCCGGGGCAATACTGACAGTTGCATCTGTGGCGGCGCTGAATGGGTGGGAAGTGGACCCCGATGTCATGATGACAGGGATGATTAATCCTGATGGCACCATAGGCCCTGTTGGTGGCATCTATCAAAAGGCCATGGCTGCCAGCGAGTTTGGGATCAAGACATTTTTGGTGCCTGAGGGGCAGTCCATCGTAAGCATCGATGAGGAGTCGATAGACCTCAAAGAATATGCCCCTGACAATTGGGGCATGGAGGTAAAGGAAGTTTCCGACATCCAGGATGCGGTATATGAGTTTACTGGCGTTGAGTTTGGAAATTTTGAATACTCCGGGAACATCGTCATAGACACCTCCTTTTTTCAAAACGATGTTCTTGATGAGCTTGAGCTGACCATTCAGCTAAAGGATGAGGCAACGCTCGCGCTTTCCTCCTCAACAATCGAGGACACAATAATGGATGACCTCCAGCTGTACCTGGAATCTGCCGACCTTAGGCTTCTGGATGCAGAGGCTGCCATTGATGGAGGCAACTATTATACGGCGATGTCCTTCATATTCCAGTCAAGGATATCGTATAGTTACGTTTCATATGCCATGAGGTATCTTTCTTCTGAAGACCAGCAATCCGAGATGACCGAGATATTTGATGAGGCAGAACTGTTCATCACAGATGTCAAGGGGCAGGTCAAGGACCAGGCCACCGACATAAGGGGTTACTCTTCACTTGAGGCATTCTCCGCATCCCAGGAAAGGGCTTTCGAGGCCGAGGAGTATTTCGATGAGGCCAAGCTTCAGCTTGTCTGGAATCAGCAGGCGGACGCCATCTACAATGTGGCATTCGCGGTAGAGCGTGCGCGCACCAGTATTTTCTGGCTCACGATAAGCAAGAGATACTCATCAGGGGACACGATCGAGATCAGCCAACTGAGCACGGATGCCGAGATAATCCTTAATGATGCCAATCTTAGTTACATATACGCAACAAGGCTCATGTCCTCCAATTCGCTTTTGGAAGATTCCAAGGATCTTCTGGACAGCGCTTATGAGGAGTTTTACAATGAGAACTATGCCGCAGCACTCTTCAACGCGATCGAGAGCAAGACAAGGGCATCAGTTGCGATAGAGCTCTTTTCGGCGGGTGAGGAAGTCGTAGAATCAAGGATGAACAGGGCCAAGGAGCTTGCCGCCATAGCTATCGAGGAGCAAATATCCAACGGGATAACGCCTGTTCTTTCCATATCATATTATGAGTTCGCATCGTTCTTTGAGGAAGGGGGTGAGCCGGTAACGGCGATGATATACTTCAAATACTCCGAAGGCGTTGCAAATGCTTTCAAGTTCATGCTGGGGTCAAATATCAACACTGGTCCGGGGCTTGTGCAGGATACTGGCATTTTTGATGGCCTTGGGGGGGCATTGAGCTTCATAACGGGTTTCTTTTCGGGCTTGATAGCGGTGCTTGGCGCCTTCGTTATCTATAGGCGTAAGTTTTATAAACAAGAAGATTTGTGAGTATTTTATTGCATGGGCCCGTGGTCTAGCTGGTTATGACGTCGCCTTTACGAGGCGAAGATCATGAGTTCGAATCTCGTCGGGCCCACTTCGATTCTTTGTTTTTAATGTTATATCATAACGCATTGGTATACCTTGTTGGTGCTTGAGTCTTGAACAAACACGACAACACCGCCATCTTCAGGTATATCCATTGTAACGCTTATGGTCTCTACCGAATCCAGGGAGGATATCGTGCTTTTGAGTCCCTTAACGGACACATGGTCGTATATCCTTGAGTTATATCCAATTGGTGATACGCCGTTGCGATAGGCAACGAACAAAATGTCCAGTGGGACATTGCTGCCAAGCCCTTCTGACTTTATCAAGGCCGTTACCGTAAACAATTCTGGATTTGTTATCGATTCGGATACGGTAAGGTTTATTCTTACAAGAAGCTCCTCATCCACCAACTGATCAATTATGCGCACATACTTGTTATAGGTCTCTGATGTTCCCCCCGAATCTTTCTTGACGCCGTCAAAGATGGCAATGGGATATCCACCGATGGTGTACTTCATCCCCCTTTGTGATGATATCTCGCTCGAGAGCGAATCGTTCAGGTGATGCTCCAACACTATTATCTTGCCAGGATAATCCTCAATAACGTCTTCTATTGCATTCTCAGCGGCTGGGCAGTAATCACAGTTAACAGATGTGAACAATTCCACGAGTATGTATTTTTCCTGGTCTTCCATGGTCTTGACAGAGAATTTCATTGTCTCTGACTCGCCGCTGCCTTCCGATTGCAGATCCAGGTCAACGATGCCTTCCAATTCCCCTGCAGATCCCTCGGGCACCGTTATAGACAATCCTATGGTGATCTGGCTTCCCGATGCAAGCGTCACTTGGTCCTTTGTGATGGCGTATTCCCATCCTGTCGGCATCGTTGGTCTCGTTGCCAGGTAATACGTGTCCGTGAGATTGCCTTGATTTACGAGCTTGAACGTGAAGTTTGTCGTTGTGCCCGGTAGAACGTCCTTGGACACTTCGCTGCTGACAATGTCAAATGCATATGAGGGATTGATGACCAACGTGAACTTAGCAGTCTTGGTATCCTCTGTTTCGTTTTGGGACGATACCTTGATCACAACGTCGCCCTTCTGATTTCCCTCTGCATCATTTGGGGCAGTCATCGTCAATGTTATCTGTTCTGACAGATTTGCGCCTATCGTTACCTGTTGTTGCATCAGGCTAGCGTTCCAGCCAGGCGTTATGCTTTCCAATTTGACATGGTATGTGTCTGAGTCACTGCCATTGTTCTTTATTGTCGCACTGAACTGTGCCGTTTCCCCTCCTGAAACATACTTTTGAGTATTGTCCTGGCTTAGCTCATAATTGTAAATGTACTGTGACTCGGTGGCAACGCTCAACAACTCACTGGCATAATACTTGCCATCCTTGGTAATGGCCATCACCCTGAACGACCCTTGGGAATCGGCATTGACGCCATTTGTGTACACCTTTGCCGTGAATTGGTATTCCCCCCCTGGATTCACCGGTTTTTCAATGTAGTTGTTTTCAAAGGCACCTTCATCATCAATAAGTGCGATTTGCCACCCTGCAGGGATTTCAACGCCGTCCTCATCTATGTATATCCTGTACCTGGACAGGATGTTGCCAGGATTATGCAAGTTGACCGTGAACTCTGCCGATTGTCCCGGCGTTACAAGGATATGGTCCTCATCTACGAAAAGCCCGGGCCCATATTCCACATAGGTCGTATGCGCATAGTGTGTTGATGCAAGCAAAAGCGTGATGATGATAAAATTGATAAGTAGTAGCATCCTGCCCCCGCCCGGGGTCTTTTTTCCCTTGGGGACGGTTGCCCTTTCCTGATCTCTCGCTGCCCGTCCAGGGATGGGGGCCACATGCCCTTCAGTGAATCTATATTCAGCACTTTTACTGGTCTGGAGAGGTATGATGCCATCAGGCACGCCCCTCCTGTAGTGGGCTAATCTTGTCAATCTTCCACAGTTGGGGCAGCCCTCATTATGGTAGAGGTGTGACTTGATGCAGTCAAGATGATATGGCGTCTTGCAATACCTGCAATATGCCATCTCCATTGAATCGATATCCTTGTCACATATCCTGCATCTGGTGGGCATAGGTCTCACATAATACTCTTTGATTTAATATATTTGAAAGAAGGATATATCCTTTATCCCGGATGGATTGGATATCTTATTGATCGTGGATTGAAATGGTTGCCGCAAGACACTTTAATGAGAAATACGATGCAGATGTGGTAGTCAATAGGTGTTTGAAAATATGTCACAATATGGCAAACCTAGAGGTTTCTTTGGAAAGGTGCTCGCCAGGGGAATGGCCTGGGGCCACAAGGATTTCTACAAGAATGCGGCAAGGATCCTAGACCTACAAAAAGAGGACGACCTTCTCGAGATCGGATTTGGTTCAGGGATGTTCATAAAGAAATATGCCAGTCATGCCTCCAGGATACGGGGTGTGGATTACTCAGAGGACATGGTAAGGATGGCAAGCGACATTAACAGATCCCTTGTTGAGGAGGGAAGGGCCGAATTCATAAGGGGCAATGTGTCTTCACTGCCCTGGGGTGACAATGAGTTTTCCGCCGCAGTGGCGATCGAGACGTTCTTTTTCTGGGAAGAGCCCGAGCGGTCGCTCAAAGAGATTTATAGGGTGCTGGCGCCTGGTGGCAGATTCGTTCTTGAGATGGCATACAACAATGATGATGGCCTTGACCACACAAAGCACATAGAAAAGATGAACTTGAGGTTATACGGCGCTAGCGAGGTCAGCAATTTGCTCGAAAGGGCAGGTTTCAGTGATGTTAACATTGAATATTACAAGGGGTTCTGGCTTCCGTTCAAGGGGCATGTCGTTCCAAGGGGAATGATCGCCAGCGCGTTCAAAAAAGTTGAACAACTGGATATTAAAAAATGACTAACTTATATAAAAAAAATCCAAATATGGAAGGATCCGGCGATCATTCCTCTTTTTTGTTCTTTTCCTTTTTCTCGAACTTGTTTCCACAGTTCATGCACACATACAGCGTCCCTCCCAGGCATTTGGTGTTGGGGGAACCACAATAGGGGCAGTAGACTATTACTTCATCCATCCCTTATATCTTGTTTTTTACAAATAAATAACTAATCATTAACTCATTTATAAGGAAGTGACCAGCATAGATTACCTGTGCTCTTGGCTTATGACTTTATTCAAACCATATGCAAAAGGCAATGTAATGCAATCATTAGATACTCACAGCATTGTATGGAACATAGATGAAAAGCGTAGGCGGCTTAGGAGATTGTTGGATTTTATCAAGGGTTACCAGGACGAGTATTACGAAGGCTGCCCAAGGCTCTTCTTATACTCCTTTGCAAAGCACGAGAGGGTGACATCGAGCTGGCTGCATGGCACATTGGTGGCCCTTGAGCTGAGCAATGTACTGAGGGCGCCATCAAGGGACCATTATCAGGTGATAGCATATGATCATGTCAATATCGACAAGGCACTATACCTATGAATGAACACAATTTATATCCAACCCTTTTTTTTGAAGAAATAAAGCATCGATGTTGCTATCAGGCACATTGAGATGATAAAAATTGGGTATGAGTACCTCCAACCAAGCTCCGGCATGTAAACAAAATTCATTCCGAAAACACCTGCAAGGAAAGATAGGGGTATGAATATTGTTGCGATTATGGTCAAGACCTTCATAACTTCATTCATCCTGTTGCTGAGATTTGATAGATATACTTCTATGAGCCCCGACAATGTTTCCCTATATGTGTCAATGGCCTCTATGATCTGGATGGCATGGTCATAGATGTCCCGCAAATATATGGTGGTGGATTGGTCCATGAAGTCATTGTCAACCTTTTCAAATCTGTTGATTATTTCCCTCACAGGATAGATTGTCTTTCTTATATTTGCCACTTCGTTTTTCATTTTTTGGAGCTTCAAGAGCGAATCTTTGTCAGGGGAGTGAATTATTTCATCCTCAAGATGCTGTATCGTATCCGCGTATTGGTCTGTCAACAGGAAGTATTTGTCGATTAAGGCATCTATTATCGAATAGGCCAGGAAATCGCAGCTATGGGTCCTAAGCTTGCCTTTCTGATTTTTCAGCCTTTCCCTAATATTGCCCAAGTTGTTGATGTTGCCTTCCTGAAATGTGAAGACATAGTTTTTGCCAAGCAGAATGCTGACCTGTTCCAGCTCATTATTACCTTCGAGGCCGGAGATTGTTTTTAAGATTATGAAAACATAATCTTCGTACTCTTCTATTTTGGGCCTGTGCTCGGTGTTTACAATGTCCTCAAGGACGAGAGAGTGTATGTCATATTTTTTTCCAAGCTTTGCGATAACATCCACATCATGCAGGCCTTGGATGTCTATCCAATTGTTCCTTGTGGCGTCAAGCTCAATATTGATCACATCTGGAATGACGTATTCTTCAAGTCCCTCCTTATCGTATGTGATCTGACTGATCTTGATGTTGCCCTTCATTTTCTCGCCTATGTGAACCAGAGTCCCAGGCGGGGCACCTATTTTTCTATCCCTTGGCATGTTCCTTAATATGCAATGAAAAATTAATAAACTCTTCTTTTCAATATCGAAGGAGAATATTGACAAAATAATTAAAAATGGTTCAGGTAAGATAATATTATGGGTATTCGTCGCCATATTCAAAAGTTTACATTATTGCTCGCATTTGGCGCCTTGGTGTGCCTAATGCGCTCCAACAGGGAATCTTCAGCGATCTCGCTATTTTTATTCCTGTCACTTGGAAGCATTTTATACGGAAAGCTTTTTTGCGGTTACTACTGTCCGTTCCACGCATATGACATGGCCGTAACATACATCTTTGGGAAGGCAAAGATCAAGAGGATATCATGCCCTGCCATATACAATTATAGGCCATTATTGCTATGTGCATCCACACTGATCCTGGCATTGCTCATGATAAAGGCGACCGCGCCATATACTTCCATAAAGTTCAAGGTGCCAGTGCTTCTGATTGCCTTTTTCTTTCTAACGTTCTTTGAACCCAAGCTTTGGCACAGGTATCTTTGCCCATTTTCACTGATAATGAGACTGCCTGCCTTGACGAGGCCCCTCTTGCCCAAGATTGATGAGGATAAGTGCAAAAGATGCAAGGCATGTGAGAAGGCATGCCCGACCGATTCAATAACGATAGGAAAGGATGAGATCGACCTGCATGCCAGAAGCTGCATCCTTTGCTACAGGTGTGAGGATTCGTGCAAGTACGATTCTATAAATGTCTAGACATCATTTTCTTTTTTCCTCCTGTCTGAAAGGATATAAGACGCAAGATATATATTTCCTTCATGGAAGATTTAACTTGGGAATACCGTTAGATCGTTTCTGCAATGCTAATGGTGTCAACGAAATGATTGTATGAATGAAAATGAACTGGAACATTTTGTCAAAGAATATTTGGTAACAAAGGAAAAGATAGTCGCCAATCATCCGGATTCAGGAAGAAAGGCCGATTACCTAATGATGCAATTGCTGATTCTGTGGAAATTGCATAAAAATGGCATCTTAGGTAAAGGGCCCTCATTGACCAATGGTTTCCCTGAAGGACCTTTTACCATACACAACGTCAGAGACATGATATCTGAAATAGCAAGGAAAACGACAACCAAAGGCCAGGGTTCCCCATTTGATTTCTGGACTGAGATCGATGGGCTTTTGATATCTGAGGACCTTTTGTATGCACGAGCGGGCAGGGAAGAAGGTCATTCTCCCCTGCTGAACATAATAATCGATCATGAGACATGCCTAAATGGGTATGACGGTTTTTTCTTGGGCGCATTGTTTGAAAAGCTTCTGAATATCGATGAGAGGAAGGTCAGTGGCCAATTCTACACACCAAGGGAACTTACATCGTACATTTGCAAGAACACGCTATCGCCTTACGTTGTCAGTAAGGTCAATGAGCTACACGATCTGGGTTGTGGCACATTGGGAGAATGCCTGAGGGCAGATTTAGCTGGCAATGGGGTTGAGCAGCATATCCAAGATATTTTGAGCAACGTAAAGATATTGGACCCCGCCTGCGGCACAGGGCATTTCCTTGAGTCTGCCTTTGACGCTTTCATGAGCATATATGACATTCTCAGTCGTTCCAGGGTATCCGGTGACCAGGGGGAGAAAGATCACGAACTGAAAATAAGAGCTCAGTTCAAGGCTGGAATATTAAGGAGCTGCCTCTTCGGCGTCGACATATCCAAGGCCGCCATAAAGCTTGCGAGGGCGCGCTTGGCACTCAAGTTATATGAAGATGGCCCCTTGAATGCTGAACTCCCCCAATCCAATCTGCGCTGTGGGAATGCTTTGCTGGGTTCGATAGGCACAGAATGCCTTGATAATAAGTACTGGGAAGAGCTAAAGGAAAATCGAATAGGGTATCGAAAAGACATTGAACCGTTCCACTGGATGAGGGAGTTTCCAAACATGGGAAAAGGCGGATTTGACATCATAATAGGAAATCCCCCATATGGAAAGATAAAGAATCTGAAGATGCCCATAGGGGAAAAGAGGCAGCTATCAAGGACGTATAAGCTATTCTACAAATTGACAGGCGCAAACATTGACACATACAAGCTGTTTCTCGAGAGATGCCTGGCGCTTCTGAGCCCCGACGGTTACCTGTCATTGGTGATACCGGGCATGTTCTGGGGGGACAAGGACAGCCTTGGGCTTAGGAAGGCGATATTTTCCCGCGATATCACCGACATACTTCTGTTCCCGCTTGAATCCACAAGGGAGCTATTTCAGGGAAAGATATCCTATGAGGTTTCTGTGTTCATAATGAGGAACTCACTGGGCAATGGCAGTAAGATAAGGATACGCTCCAATGTGGGGAAGGGGAGCATATCAGATCTGGAAAACGTTGCATCAACTTACATGTCCTTGGATGAAATAAGGAAGTATTCATCTTTGCTGAGGATCCCACTTTTCAAGAACGCCAAATACGAAAAACAGATCTATGCCACACTTGGCACGATGGAGAAGCTTGGAAAGTATAGGGGCGCCATGAGCATCATCGTTGGCAAATTGGATGAGAGCATCAATAGGGAGTATCTTGGTGAAACACCCACGGGGGACATGGCGATCGCATCCAATCATATAAAGGACTGGTATGTGGATATGGTCCCGAGAACAGAGAAGAAGAGGTGGGTCAGGAACGCGGAGGCTTTCAAAGAGAAAAGATTAAGGAAGCGGATAATGGGGGCGGGCACCGTAGGGGAGCTGATGCTGATGTCGCCAAAGATAATCGGCCGGCAAATGGCCAACAGGGGCGAGAGGAGAAAGCTGCATTTTGCGCTGCACTATGGAAGTGAGATATTGACTAACGGCGTAAGGACGATTTTCATTGGTGGGAACGATGAGCGGATGCATAAGTCGTTCCTTGCCATATTGAACAGTGATATTGCCAATTGGTACTTCTCACTATACTCACACACCTACAATGTGAAACCATACGAACTGGAGGAACTTCCCATGCCACCCCTCGATGACGGCACTCTTGAATCATTAGGGCGCTTGTCCGACATAATAATGTTCGGAACCACAATGGGGCGAATGGGGAAAGGGCTGCCTAATGAGACCTATTTCTATACTGCTCTGATGAACGCCATCTTGTACGACATTTACCTATTTGGCGGAAAGATCAATGTCATGGCGGCCTCTGAGGAATATATGGTAAGGATAGGATTCAAGAAATGGTCGCTCCTCTCAAGAAAAGGATCGAACGGGCGAACCGGTCCTGATGAGGAGAGGGAACTGATGTCAATCGAGGATGAATATGCTCAAAGGATCCACGATGCGGCAGTCCTGGCCACGGCGGATAGGTGCCTTGCAGAAAGGCTCGATGCCATATTCTCCAACGGGAAAGTAAGGTCCATAAAAGAGATTGTTGGGCTCTGAGGGAGGGACCAAAATGATTATAATGTCTTGCATGAATCCATTCTCATGATAAACAGGAGCTTCATTTTTCTCGACGGCATAGGGGAAAGCACTGAGAAAAGGCTTTGGAAAAGCGGGGTCAAGGACTGGAAGGACTATATCGATGCCGATTGCATACCGAGGGTATCTGCCGAGAGAAAAGAGGCCCATGACATTGTGTTGAAAAAGGCCATGGCAAACATCAAGTGCCAAAATGACGCATTCTTTGCTAACCTTCTGCAAGGCAAGCACCATTGGAGGCTTTTCAAAAAGTTCAGGGATCGTGCGCTGTACCTTGACATAGAGACCACAGGGCACTTCCATGGCAACAAGACCACGCTGGTGGGCGCCTATGATGGGAAGGACTTCAATGTCCTGATCAAGGGAAAAGACCTGTCAAGGGAGTCTATTGAGGAGATGATGGATGGCAAGAAGATGCTTATAACGTTCTTTGGCAGGGGTTTTGACGTTCCTGTGCTGCAGCAGGAATTTGGCATCGATGTCCCTCTCATACACTATGACCTTTGCTTTGCGGGAAAGATGATAGGTTACAGGGGGGGCCTCAAGAAGATAGAGGGCGAGCTTGGGATCAAGAGGGCGGAGGAGGCGGATGGGTTAAACGGCCTTGACGCGGTATACCTCTGGAGAGACTATGAAAAAAAGGGAGACAAGGGCGCCTTAGAGACCCTGATATCATATAACAGGGAAGATGTGGTCAATCTTGAGACGATAGCTGAAGAGTTTTATTCACAATTGGAAAGATATCATTTGTCATTTTAGGCATTATATTCTATTTTATTATACAAAAATATAATTATATTTCACAAAAGGAAATTAAAAAATATCATTGTTTTTGAATTAATGCATATAATCATTAGATAAGTATTTATATTTCTCCAAATATAATTAAGATATTACAACTATTACAACGGTGGTTTATTGCCTAATTTTAAAAATATCAAGAGTGCGGGGAAAGGTATTACCCGCTATGTAGGTACAATACGCAGGAAAGAAGTGAGAGAGGAAAAGAAGATAGCCTTGATGGTAGATGGCCCCAACATACTCAGAAAGGAGTTTGCCATAGATCTTGAGGACGTCAGGAAGATCCTGGACGACCTGGGCGATATCAGGCTTGCAAAGGTGTTTCTAAATCAGTTTGCCTCACAGGGCCTTATAGAGGCCATATCCAATCAGGGCTTCGATGTCATCATCGTCACCGGCGATACTGATGTTCGCATAGGCGTCGATGCCATGGAGGTCATCTACATGGAGAACATAGACACTATCGCACTGGCCACAAGGGACGCAGATTTCTTGCCGATACTGATCAAGGCCAAGGAGCATGGAAAGGAAACGATAATCATCGGGGCCGATCCTGGTTTTTCAGTTGCCCTGCAAAACGCCGCTGATTATGTCATCAAGATGGGTGGCGAGGAAATAAAGAAAGGGGAAGAGATGTACCTATAGAACATCTAGACCATTTTTCTAATACATCTCATGTTATTTTTTTAGAATTCGGTATTTATTGGATATTCAGATGTCGAGCACTTTCACTATGCTGGCGTAGGTCTGTATGAACTCCTTCCTGGGTTCCACCTTCTCTCCCATCAGGATCGTGAATATCTCATCTGCCATCACCGCGTCTTCGGACGTGACCTGCAAGAGAGTCCTGTTGTCGGGATTCATCGTCGTTTCCCACAACTGCTCGGGATTCATCTCACCAAGACCCTTGTAGCGCTGTATCTCAAAACCGTCCTCTAGCTCTTTGGCGATATCATCCTTCTCATCGTCGCTGTACACGTACTTTTCGAACTTGCCCTTCTTTATCTTGTAAAGCGGGGGCTGGGCTATGTAGACATAACCGCTGTCTATAAGGGGCTTCATGTACCTGAATAGGAACGTCAATAGCAGCGTTCGTATATGGGCGCCATCCACGTCTGCATCCGTCATTATGATAAGCTTATGGTAACGGGCCTTTGTCACATCGAAGTCTTCGCTTATTCCCGTGCCGAGGGCGGTGATCATAGCGAATATCTCCTTGTTCTTGAATATCTTGTCAAGCCTTGCCTTCTCGACATTGAGGATCTTACCCCTCAGTGGCAGTATGGCCTGTGTATGCCTGTCCCTTCCCTGCTTGGCCGAACCGCCTGCCGAGTCTCCCTCGACTATGAAAAGCTCGCATTTTGAAGGGTTCTTCTCTGAACAGTCGGCAAGCTTTCCGGGAAGCGATGACGACTCCAGCACGTTCTTCCTTCTTGTGAGTTCCCTTGCCTTTCTCGCCGCCTCTCGGGCCTGGGATGCCAATGCGGCCTTTTCTATTATCCTCTTTGCGACATGGGGATTCTCCTCCATGAACTCTGCCAGGGACTGGGTCACCATTGACTCCACGATCCCCTTTACCTCGCTGTTTCCCAGCTTTGTCTTGGTCTGTCCCTCGAACTGTGGATTTGGGATCTGCACGTTGATGACGCATGTAAGTCCCTCCCTGGCATCCTCGCCGCTGAGATTTCCGTTCTTGAGCAGATTGTTCTGCCTCGCATAATCATTAAGGGACCTTGTAAGCGCGGACTTGAATCCGCTTAGGTGGGTCCCGCCCTCTATCGTGTTTATGCTGTTTACGAAGGTGTAGATCGTTTCAGAGTATGAAGATGTATACTGCATCGCTATCTCAACGCTTATCTTGTCCTTCTTGTTTGATAGGAATATCGGGGACTCATGCAGCTTTTCCTTCTTGCTTGCCAACTTCTCAACAAAGGAGACGATGCCTCCGTCGTATTTGAATTTGGATTCTTTTCCGTCCCTCTCATCCTTTAGGATGATGGTCACTCCCTTGTTGAGGAATGCAAGCTCCCTGAGCCTGTTGGAAAGTATGTCGAACATGAACTCGGTAGTTTCAAAAATTTCAGAGTCCGGCTTGAATCTCACGGTCGTCCCATTTGTTTTGGAATCCCCTACAACTTTCAATTTCTCTACAGGTATGCCACCCTCATACCTCTGATAATACACTTTTCCATTTCTTTTTATGTTGACCTCAAGGTATTCGGAAAGCGCATTGACCACCGAGACACCGACCCCATGCAGGCCTCCAGAAACCTTGTACGTCTTGTTGTCGAACTTTCCCCCCGCATGGAGCTTTGTCATTACAAGCTCCAGTGCAGAGACCCCATATACCTTATGGGTGTCGATTGGGATGCCCCTGCCATCATCAGTCACGGTGACGGAATTGTCTTCATGGATTGTAACTTCTATGCACTTACATACGCCAGCCAGAGCCTCATCAACACTGTTGTCAACTACTTCATATACAAGATGATGCAGGCCTCTACCGTCTGTAGATCCTATGTACATCGAGGGTCTTTTCCTCACAGCCTCCAGTCCCTCAAGGACCTGGATATCACTGGCACTGTAATCTTCATTCATACTTATTTCCCCAGAAGAATATTGATTTTGATTCTAATATTTGACTATAAAAAGGTTGCTCTAGTGCCAAAAAATTAGTAGGGGGGCCAATGTGGAAATAAAAAAGAATTTTCATCAAAATATATCAATAATATAACTCATTAATGATTAACTACCCATAATATTTTAAAATTAAATTGTTGGATGTGACCAAGAGGTGTAATCATTTTCACAGGGATAGTTGAGGAAATCGGCTTCGTGGACAAGCTATCAGTAAACCAACAAGGGGGGACGATAGCCATCAGGGCGTTGAAGGTAGTTGAAGATACATCCATTGGAGACAGCATTGCCATCAATGGGGTATGCCTAACCATAAGGGAACTTTCAGATGACCATTTTGAAATGGATGTAATGCCAGAGACAATCAGGTGCACCAATATAGCGCTTCTGAAAAGAGGATCTAAAGTCAACATGGAAAGGGCGGTCAGCTATGATTCAAGATTGGGGGGGCATGTGCTGACGGGCCATATTGACGCGATAGGGATTGTCAGGAGCAGATACACGGAAGGCAGGGCGGTGTGGATAGGCATTGAAAGCAACCATACTTCCAATGTGGTGCCAAAGGGCCCCATAGCCATAGATGGAGTAAGCCTTACTGTTTCCAAGTTGATGAAAGGCCTGATATGGGTATCCTTGATACCTCAAACATTGGATATAACAACGCTCTCGGATCTGAGAATAGGTGACCGTTGCAACATTGAATATGATATATTTTCAAAATACGCCATGGCCGATGAAGGAGAAAAGCTGACCATGAACAAACTTATAGAAAGTGGATTTTAAGGTGATTGAATGGCCATCAGTACCATAGAAATGGCGATTGAAGAGATCAAAAAAGGAAACATGATAATAGTTGTGGATGATGAGGACAGGGAAAACGAGGGCGATCTGGTAATGGCCGCCGAACACGTGAGCCCTGAAAAGGTCAACTTCATGATATCACATGGAAAGGGGCTTTTATGCGCCCCTATGGCAAAGAAGAGGATGAAGGAACTTGATATACCGCAGATGGTGGAACATAACACCGATCCGAACGGGACCGCCTTTGGCGTAAGTGTCGATTCTGTAGATGCGGACACAGGCATTTCCGCCTACGAAAGGTGCAGGACCATCAAGACGCTTTCAGACCCAGATTCATGCCCGGGCGATCTCAGGAGGCCTGGGCACATATTCCCACTCCAGGCCAGGGATGGGGGCGTGTTGGAGCGCCCGGGGCACACAGAGGCCTCAGTTGACCTTGCAAGGTTGGCAGGCCTTCAACCAATGGGCGCCATATGTGAGATAATAAATGATGATGGGACCATGGCACGCATGCCGCATCTGGAAGAGTTCGCTTCCAGGCACTCCCTTGTAATAGTGACGATAAAGGACCTTATAGCTTACAGGAGGATAATGGAGCCCCTGGCGCAAAGGGAAGCGGAGTTCGACTCACCTACTGAGTATGGGCACTTCAAGGGGATAAGCTATATGGACGCCGTCAGTGGCGAGTCACATGTCGCATTGGTAAAAGGCGAAGTTAGGGGAAGCTACGATGTTCTTGTAAGGGTGCATTCAGAATGCCTCACGGGCGATGCTTTGGGGTCGCTTAGGTGCGATTGCGGACAACAGCTCAAGGCGGCAATGAAAATGATCGGGGGGTCCAAATGCGGCATCCTGATTTACCTCAGGCAGGAAGGCAGGGGCATAGGTCTGAATCATAAGTTGAAGGCATATCAGCTGCAGGACGGCGGGCAGGATACGTATGAGGCAAACATATCCCTTGGATTCCCGCCGGACATGCGAGAGTACCACATGGCGGCATCCATATTGAGGGATCTTGGGGTCAAGGGGATCAAACTGCTAACGAACAATCCTGAGAAGCTGGATGGGCTCATGGCCCATGGCATTGAATATGTCGAGAGGTTGCCACTTGAGACAGAGGTGGGAAAGGACAATTATCACTATCTTCTCACTAAAAAGGATAGATTTGGGCACATGTTGAGATTGGAAAAGATGATGGGGTGTGAAAGATGAGGGTCATAGAGGGAAATCTGTCAGCAGAAGGCATGAAGGTCGCAATAGTGATAAGCAGATTCAACGAACTGTTCACCAAGAAGTTGCAGGATGGGGCGATCGACTGCCTCCTGAGGCATGATGCGTCAGAGGAAGACATTGACATTGTATGGGTCCCCGGGGCCTTTGAGATACCGTCGGTTGCAAAGAAGCTTGCCCTATTGAAGGAGTATAACGCGATCATCTGCCTGGGTGCGGTGATACGTGGGGACACACCGCACTTTGATTATGTCGCGGCAGAGGTGTCAAAGGGCATTGCAAACGCCGGCATGGAGACAGGAGTGCCGATCATTTACGGCGTCATTACGACTGACACACTTGACCAGGCGATAGAGCGTGCTGGAACCAAAGCTGGCAACAAAGGATTTGACGCCGCCCTCTCAGCGATAGAGATGTCAAACCTTTACAAAAGATTAATCGATTGACGCATCATGTTTAAAGTGGCCTGCGCAGGTGGGCCGCTCTTGATTTATATCGCCATCACATAAAAAGGCGACCAAAAAAGTCTATTTCCAAACATTGTTTCTATTGTCTATAAGGCGCTTTGCCTTGTGCGTTGCCCTTGGAAGGGTTTCCTCATCATATATGACCACATTTGTCGATACTCCGAGCGTTGCCTTTATGTCATTGCTAAGTTCCTTCTCAAGAGTGCTTAGATTCCCTATAAAATCATCGGTGTGCTCAGTCTCAACCGTCACGCTGTCTAGATGATTTTTTCTGTCAACGACTATCCTGTACTCGCCAGTAAGATTTGGATTGGACCTGATTATGGACTCGATTGCAGAAGGCATGACATTGATGCCCTTGATTATTAGCATGTCATCCATCCTGCCATGTATGCCAATAAGTCTCTTGCTGGTCCTGCCGCATGAGCATTTATCCAGCTCGTAGGTAACTATGTCCCCAGTCCTGAACCGGATGAGGGGTCTTGCCCACTTGTTTATGGTAGTTAGCAACATCTCGCCTTTCTCTCCCTCGGCAACATGCTCGCCTGACTTGGGGTCCACAACCTCCACGATCATGTGGTCCTCTGCGACATGGAGGCCACTTTGCTCAACGCACTCGCCGGCGCAGGAACCAAATATGTCGGATATGCCATAATAATCGAAGACCTTGGCATCCCAAAGATTCTCTATCCTTTTCCTTGTGGTCTCTATCGAACCCCCTGGTTCGCCAGCGACGAAGATGTTCTTTATCGATGATCCCGAGGGACTGAATCCCATCTTTTCAGCGGTCTCCCCAAGATACCATGCATATGATGGTGTGGTCCAGATAAAATTGGGTTTGAAGTGGCCAATGATCTTGATCAGCCTCTCTGATGCCATGGTCCCCGCATGTATAGACAGGGCACCTATCTTTTGGGCGCCCAGGACACATGGCCCCCCAACGAACAGGGACATGCTCAGCGCATGGCAATACCTGTCTGTCTTCCTTAATCCAGAGGAATAGAACTGCCTTGCCTCATAATCGATCCAAGAATCAAAGTCACCTTGTGTGAAGGGGGATGCTGTCGGCATGCCGGTTGACCCAGAGGAAGTGGAAATGTAAACTACCTCACTCTCCGGGACACATAGCATCTCTCCCAAGAATGGTTTCTTCTCCTGATCCTTTCTGATGTCATCCTTAACGATAATAGGAAATTTTGCCAAGTCGTCAAGACTTTTTATGTCAATCAGGTCGGAAGGTATGCTCTTTTTATAGAATCTACTGTTCTTTACAGAAAACTCTATTGTTTTTCTTAATCTCCTCAATTGGAGCTTTTCAAGCTCCCCTCTTTCCATATTGTCGATAGAGTCCCAATAGCCCATATTATTACCCATAGACCATTAAGCAAATTGAAACTTTGTTAAAATAATTTATTGATATTTATATTCATATATGAATATGGGACCATAATAATTATTAATATTCTAGGTAATTCTTGCATAATGGCAGATATTTTGTGGCAAATAAGGAATATTAGGCTGATGGTCGACCCAATAACGATAAATAGAAACGACCCCTTTCAAACTCTCATCAAAACGATACTGTCCCACAGGACGAAGGACGAGAATACCGACAAGGCATCCGAAGTATTGTTCAAGTCCTATCCTGATGCAAGGAGTCTGAAGTCGGCGTCGCTGGGGCATGTTGAGAAATTGATCCGCCCTGTAGGTTTCTTCACGGTAAAGGCAGGGAGGGTCATTGAAGTGGCGAGGATAATAGACGAGGAGCTTGATGGTATAGTGCCCAGGACAAAGGAGGAACTGATGAAGCTTCCCGGCGTAGGGCCAAAGACAGCAAATTGCGTTTTGGTGTTTGCTTACGGGTTTGACGCGATCCCAGTAGACACACATGTCCATAGGATAGCTAATCGGCTTGGATGGGTCAAAACAAAGGACCCGGTCAAGACAGAGGAGGCCCTCATGAAGATAGTCCCGAAGGAGCAGTGGCTCATGCTCAATGAATTGCTTGTGAATTTTGGGAAGAAGGTGTGTAGGCCAACTTCACCAAAGTGTGGAATATGCCTCATAAAAGACTCATGCAAGTATTATCAAGATACTTCTTCACTTATAAAAGAAAAGTCTATAGACAACTGACAAACAGGATACCAATAGCCTTAAAAGTCATTGTTTTTTAATTGAATTGGTGAGCTAATTGAGTGATTTGAAATTAACAAAGGTCAGCAAAACCGATAGGATCGTCATATATAACAAACAGGGCACTATAGATGAGACATCATGCCTTTTTTGTGGGAAGGAAAAGAGTGATGGGGTATCAAAGATAGCCATTGACTATGGTGCTGGAGTTCTGTTCGCAAGGGTTTGCCAAGAAGATAGGAAAAAGACACTGGGGGAGTTCATCGCCGAGGCAGTATATGCGGCTTCCGATGTTGAGAACGACCCTGAGACAAACATGCAACTCGATGCGGTTCTCCGAAGGATCGATGAGTGAGGTTTACATTTTATCATAGAATTCGGGCGATATTCGGGGGATCAATGCCATAAGGACAGAATGCTTGCTGAATCCTGTCCTGTCTATGTACCCCCTTGAGAGCATGCCGATCGCCCCTTCCTGGCTTTTTATGTTCTTCTTGCCAGACATCGAGGCAAATATATCCCCTACTTCCATGCCTGTCTTGACCTTTTCTATTACTGATTCAGGATATGTGAATCCCCCTCCATGGCCTATGGTCACCCAGTCTTTCTTATCGATTATGGCACAGAACTGCAGGTCAATATGCTTTCCGTTCACAACGTATATGCCTGCCTCCAGACCGATGTTGTAGTCATTTTCCCTTATTTTTGAAGCTTCAATGGCGCGATTGTATGCCCCTTTGTATATTGTTTCCAATCCAATGGGCTGATCGGGGACACCGGAATCAACATTGTATCCCTCTATGTCGAGGGAGGGGGATTTCCCCAGATAATCTAGAACATCTTGAAAGGTGGAACGCACAGAGCTTATCTTGACAGGATTGGCAGACCCCACTCCTATTTTGATAGTTTCTTTGTTTTTGGCATTCATTGGATAAGATATCAGGCACATTTTTTATAATTTGAGTCAAAAAATGTCTTCTTATTAATTTTTGGAAGCAATCAGCGAAAACATCGATATATAAAAAATCAATCATAGCTTTTTTTATCGATGGATTATCCATCCGCCTTACATGTACGGGACAGCATTTATCTATTTTAAAAATAATTGATTTTTTCAACTAGATAATATATTTTTTGGGAGATATGAAATGTCAGAAAAA
>Ga0272442_10000799_pt1 | contig 49345 bp, 42 predicted proteins | sample SSMForm2O_FD_200262 | JGI IMG/M metagenome (GOLD analysis project Ga0272442, IMG submission 200262) | Marine sediment archaeal communities from Little Sippewissett salt marsh, Falmouth, MA, United States - SSM-Form-2O | ecosystem: Environmental > Aquatic > Marine > Wetlands > Sediment ... | reverse complement strand
CCTTCGCGAACGGAAATAGAGCTTCCGGGGGCAACGGGGCTCCCGCATTCAAGTGTGCGCAACATCATGAAGCCTGGAAAGGGTTGCCTCATTCTTCTGACGAGGCCTTTTAAGAAACCACGCGCAAAGACATCCAACTCCGTGCTAATCGAATATACACACGCATGGGCGAGAATCTCATCGCCGTCACGAATCACTGGATAGTAATAGGCACAATCATTGATGTGAGAATTCTGCACTGCACGAAGATAGGCGTGAGAACGAAACACTTGGCCATGCTCAACTACCTCATTCCATCTAGCCTCCGGAACGGCAGCAATATCCTCGTAGACCTGAACGTCCATTGATGAGAAGCACTTTCTATGCCCGACCAGTATCGGCCTTCTTTCTTTTCCCATTGACCTTGGCGCTATCACTATTGAAACAGTACGACATATATGCAGCAAGAGGACTCCGTGTTCTGATCAGCGTTCGGATTGCCTGTCGGATGATGCTGTGCCATGAGAACTTCTTGCCAATGATATAGTCAAACCCACGTACGAGTTCAATAATGTCCAGATTGAGCGGGCGAATCATGACATGGTCCGTGTCACTCTTTTCCCAATCTCCGGGGAAATCGTCGTAGACGATGCGATTCTCCCGATGAAGCCGCTCAAATAGTGCCGTACCCGGGAATGGCGTGAGTATTGCAAGTTGCACAGAGTCGACTTCATCCATCAAATCCAAGAGTCTTGCGAATACCGTTACATCGTCATGGTCGTAGCCAATGATAAAGGCCCCCACTACGGCTATGTGATGCTTCTGTATCTCCCTGATAGCTTTTCGGACGCCGTCTTGACCAACGGCCAGATTGGGGCTCTTGTTCATCGTCTTCAGGTTGGCTTCGCAAGGGGATTCGAGCCCTATGAAGAGCGAGCGACAGCCGCTTCTGTACGCAGCATCCAGCACATCGGGATACCGGGCAATATTGATGGACGCCTGACTGAACCAGATCTTCTTTATGCCCCGATCAACCATGCCGTGGAACAAACGCAATGCTCGTTCCCTACCGATTGCTCCGGACCCAAACAGGTTGTCATCAATAAAATAGAAGATGTCCTTTTCAAGCGTTTCCATCTCATTGAGGACGTCTTCCACGGGACGCATCCTAAACTCAGCGCCGTTGAATGCGGTAACGCTGCAGAACTCGCAAGAGAACGGACACCCTCTTGTGGTCTGTATCACATCCATCTCATACTTGCCTTTCAAGAGATCGCGACGCGGCTGGACGAGCCCATTGAGCGGCAAGCGTTCCCCGTGGTAGACTTTCTTTAGGCAGTTGCTTTCAACATCTGCAATCACCTGCGCCCACACAGACTCGCATTCCCCTACCACGACTGAGTCAACATACTGCAGGGCCTCGTCAGGCACCATGGAAGCATGTATGCCTCCCATAACAACGGGAATCCCACGACTCCGGAAGTGTTCCGCTAATTCATATCCTCTCGTGGCGTTGACAGAATAGGTAGAAATCCCAACCAGATCAGCGTCACGCGCTAGATCCAATTCTTCGACGTACTCGTCAATCACGTCCACATGCCAAGTATCAGGGGTGAGGGCCGCAACGTAAGCCAATGAGAGCGGAGGCAGGCCCCAAGCTTCAGTATCGCCATATCCGGCAAAGGGGGAACGAGTTAGCGGGTGTACCAACAGCAGCTTTCTCACGACTATCTCATCGGTTAATGCGTTATGGTGCCTATGCCAAAATCCCACTCAGCGGATCGGCCTGTTGTCTCACCACCATGTAGAAATGCAGTTGGAATAGCAGATCATCAAAGATTGAGTTCTTCCATGGGTGTGTAACATAGAGCTTCGAGAATTTGCCCAGCCGCTTGAGTATCGGCCCTAACGAGTAGAACCGCTCGTATGACGACCACAGTTTCTCCTCAAGTTCGGCCGGGGCCAGAAGTCTCGGCCGGAACACACAATGCACCAGATCATACTTGGACCAATTGGTCTCGGTGATCCGGTTCTGGCCGCTCAATTTCTCATAGAAACCCGTCCCCGGATACGGGGTGGCGATGTTCATCCGAACGAAATTCACTTCGTGCTTCAACAGGAAATCGACCGTGCGGTCTATGAGATCGGCATCATCATTGTCGAGACCGAACATCACCGAGGCGTGTGTCGTGATTCCGTTCGACTTCAACATCTTGAAGACCTCAGCATACTGATCTACTTTGTTGAACGATTTGTTCAAACTGGCGAGATTACCAGGGTCAATTGATTCCACCCCAATGAAGAACTCATGGCAGCCCGCCTCGCCGGCCAATTCGGCGAGTTTCGGCTGCTTCAGAATCGTCGTGCTGACCTGACTGAACCAGCGAAGCTTCAGCGGCTTTATCTCCTTGAAGAGTTGTTCGGCATACGAAGGGTCACCGGCAATGTTGTCGTCGAGGAAGAAGAAGTCCTTCCCTCCCGACGCTTCGATCTCGGCAAGCACATTGTCGATCGGCTTGGTCCGATACTTTCCGCCAAAGAACCTGGTCACGGAACAGTAGTCACAATTGTATGGACAGCCGCGGGTGGTGTGGATCGGCAACGCCGGCGCATCTGCAAAGAGGGCCTTGGCACATCGGTCATAGTTCGTCAGATCAAACCTGGGAATAACAAGCTTCTGCAAATCCGGAAGATGATCGACTTTGTACTTCTTCCGAGGTCTGCCTTTCTCAAAGTCCCGGATAACGGACTCCCAGACATCCTCTGCCTCGCCGACAACAACGCTGTCAACGTGCGCCAACGCTTCGTCCGGCAAAGCAGAGGCGTGTATTCCTCCCATGACGACCGTCTTACCGCGGCGCTTGAATTCGTCCGCGATCTCGTAGGCCCGTGGCGCATGACAGGTCAAACCCGTGACTCCGACAAGATCAATGTCCGCATCGAAGTCCACGGTATCAACATACTCGTCGATCACGGACACATCGACGTCATCCGGTGTCAACGCCGCCACAGTCGCCAATGTCCCGGACGGCAGAAGCATCTGCTTGTACTTGATAGGCCGTCCCTGGTCATCAAGTTGCGCAGGCTGAATGAGTTGTACTTTCATGTCTATATCAGATGAGCCTGAATTCCTTTCCGACATCTGACAGAATACCGAGCGCTTCGTCAAGATCACTTCGACTGTGGGCGGCAGAAAGGCTTATCCGCAGCTTGCCCTGATCCCGTGGCACGGACGGATAAGCGACTGTACTGACAAAAAGCCCTTTCTGGTACAGGCTCTTGCTCAGGCGGCGGACAGTTACGTCCGGCCCCACAACCACCGTCATGATGGCCGACTGCGGCGGGTCCGGGAACACCTCGAAACCGAGGGTCTTCAGCCGGCCATGGAAGTACCTGATGTTCTGCCAGAGCTTCTGACGCAGTTCCGGCTCACGCATCATCAGTTCGAGAGCCGCAAGCACCGTTGCCACCACCACCGGGGTCGGGCTGGCAGAGAACATGTAGGAACGGCCATAGTGGCGGACGTAGTCCGTGACGTCTTTCGACGCCGCAATGAACCCGCCTGTTCCGGCCAGTGTCTTGCTGAAAGTGCCCAGGCTGATGTCCACATCCCGATACAGCCCATAATACTCGGCGCATCCACGACCGTTCGGCCCCACCACACCAGTGCCGTGGGCTTCATCCACCATGACCCGGGCTTTGTACCTGCGGGCCACTTCCATTATCTCCGGCAACTGCGCAAGATCACCGTCCATGCTGAAAACACCGTCCACAATCACGAATTTCCCCCTGTATCGCGGGGCCAGCCTCGAAAGCAGGCGTTCGAGATCCTCTGCATTGTTGTGCCTGAACGTGCGGAACGGCGCGCCCGAAAGACGACACCCATCCACGATGCTCGCGTGGCAGAGGCGATCGATCACGGCCACGTCGCGCGGGCGCAGCAGTGCCGAAATGGTACCCACGTTCGCCTGGTAGCCCGTGGTGAACACAACAGCCGATTCCCTGTGCTCGAACTCCGCAAGCCGCTCCTCCAGCCGGGTTACCAGGTCATACGTGCCGCTCAGGAACCGCGAGCCGCACATGCCGCTGCCGTACTTCTCCAACGCCCTGCGGCCCGCCTCAATAACCTCGGGACGCGTGTTGAGCCCGAGATAGTTGTTTGAGGCCAGGACTATGAAATCCCGTTCCTTGCCCGTGCCCCTGTCACGGATCTTCGCACGCGTGCCACAGGAAGAAGTCAGTTCCCTGTGGTACGAGTAGGTGCCACGATCTTTCCAGTCGTCAAGAAACGCATAGAAAAGCTCGGCCTTCCCGAACAGATCGCCGTTGGGCGACTCCAGGAAGTCGACCAGAGTGAACTTATCAGAGTTTACCTTCGTCAGCGGTTTCATCTGCCCTGCCTCCCTCCGTAGTGCTGTGCAACAGGCCGTGCTCTCGTTTACTGAACGGCCTATACTCAAGTGTTATTTGCCTATCGTGAGGACTGGGCCAGGTCCCTCCCAACATAGGTCTCGCCACCGGCAACGGCCCGAATAGCATCAACCAGTTCCTTCATCGAACAGCTCTTGAGCAGGTAGCCGGATGCACCGGCGTCCATCATCCGATCCACGTAACAGCTGTCCGCGTACATTGATAAAGCGATCACCTTCGTATCCGGCAGCTCCTGCACGATGCGCCACGTCGCCTCGATCCCGTTCATCCCCGCCATGTGTATGTCCATCAGGATCACCGTGGGATTGAGTCTGTGCGCCTCGGCCAGCGCCGACCGGCCGTCACATACCGAGCCGACAACGGTTATGTCAGGAATCCCGTCGAGCACCGACGCTATCCCCTGTGACACGATCTCGTGGTCGTCGGCCAGCAGGACCGAAATGGTCATACGTCTTCCCCCTAGAACTTGTACGTCATCGCAAGCGACAGGCACGGCGCCCACGTCCTGTACGTGCCGTCCACGCTTGACTGCGAGGTGAACTCGTTGAAATCGACGTTGTTGTCTATCGTTCGTGTCTCGTAGTAGACCACCTGCAGCGCGGCATCGATAGTCACGTTTCCCTGCCGATAGCCACAGCCCGCCGTGAGAAAATGTATGTCGGTATCCGGCAGGCTCGGACGCCAGGTTCTCTCGGAAGTCGCGTTCTCGTTATAGATGTAGCCACACCGCAAATCGATCGTCTCCGAGTAGCGGCATTCGGTACCCAGCTTGTAGGCAATCGTATTATCGAAATCCTGTGCCTGCGTGACGTCAGTCAGGAACGGGCTTTCGAAATCGAGCACGATATCGTCAACCTGGTCCCACTGCGTCCAGTCCAGGTTCAGTTCGACCTTCCACTTCTCCGTGGGCCTGAACGCATAACCAATCACGACAACCGCGGGAAAATCGATCGTTGCGTCAACCGCGTTGCCCTGGCCGGCGATGGTCACGTCGCCGTCGTAATCGATCGAGTACGGAAGACGGTAGGTCAGCCCGAAACCGTGCTGCTCGTTGACCTGGTAGATCATGCCTATCCCCGCGCCCCACGCGCTGCCGTCACCCTCCATCGTGCTCTTCACGTCGATACCGTTCGGGCTGCCGCCCGACAGCGTGCCCGCATCCACAACGTTCTCCAGCTGCGCCTCGGAGTAGTAGTAGCTTATGCCGCCGCCGAGCATGAGGCTGTCGTTCACCTTCATGCCGAATGCCGGGCTGACGTCCGCGACCACCAGGTCTGAATAGGTCGCAACGTAACGGGCAAAGCTGTTCTCCGACCATTCGCTCGAGATCCCGTTGGGGAACGAAATGCCAATGCCCGCCGACATGTCTTCCTTGCCCATGTCCGTCGTGTAGAACAGCGACGGGACGAGCTGCCACCCGTCCTCGTTGTCCGTCTTCACCCCCGCCGGCGACGTATGTTCCATGTAGGCGTTGCACAGGGTCCCGTGGATGTTCACCTGGTTCCCCTCGAGCTGCGCGAGCCCCGCGGGGTTGTAGGCAATGGTCGTAGGATCGTCCGCCTGCACCACGAAGGCCTCGCCCATGGCCGTGGCCTTTGCGCTCTTCATGCACATTATCTTGTACCCGTTGCCCAGGCTCACTGACGCCGTCGCCGCCATCACCACCACAACCACGCTCGACTGGATCCATGCTCTTCTCATAGTCCGCTTCCCTCCTTCTATCCCTGTTCTTCACACATTGCCATGACCGGAAAGTCACGATGGGCCCCACCCATGGGTATGCCCCCGCAGACGAGACAGACCGAGGCCGGCGGATGCGCGGCCTTGGAAGACCGCGCTACTCCGGAAGTCCCACCGTAGAACGGCCTTCCAAGGCCGTTCAGTACTCGGCGAAACTGCGCAGCCTTGGCTTGCCACGCCGTAGCTTCCCGGCGAAGGCGGGAAGACCGCGCTACTCCGGAAGTCCCACCGTAGAACGGCCTTCCAAGGCCGTTCAGTACTCGGCGAAACTGCGCAGCCTTGGCTTGCCACGCCGTAGCTTCCCGGCAAAGGCGGGAAGACCGCGCTACGGGCGGGACGCCGGGTCCCCGGGAAAGTGGTGTTCCTTGCTCGCTATTCATCCAGACAACTCTTTGCGGTTCCGCCAATCGACACGCCCATGCCTGCCGTGTCCGCGAGCAGCCTCCGCATCAACACCGGGGCCGCCCTGGAGAGCGGCCCTACCCGGAACGACCCAGTTCCGACTGGACCGCCGATGCAAGTGTTTCAACCTTGTACGGCTTGCTGATGAACGGGCCCGCTCCGAGCGCCGTCGCCTCGGCCACGCGGTCGTTCTTGGCAAAACCGCTGACGATCACGCACTTCTGCCCGGGGCAAATCCCCACGATTTCCCGGTACGTGTCGAGCCCGTCAAACCCGTCCTCAAGCACCATGTCCAGCATAATGAGGTCAAACGGACGTTTGCGCGGCGTGCCGGATTCCAGGCCGGAACGCCGCTTGAAAATGTCGACAGCCTCCCGGCCATTCGAAGCGGTGGCCACGCGATAGCCAAGCCTTGAGAGCGTCTGCCGCCCCAGCTCGAGCTGTTCCGCTTCGTCATCCACCACGAGTATGTCGCCGCTGCCCAACAACGAATCCAGGCTCCGGCCGCCCTCTGCCTCCACGGGTGCGTTCGCTATCGGGAGATACACGTCGAACACCGTGCCCGCGCCTTCTTCAGTCCGCACGTCCAGGAACCCGCCGTGATCCTTGACGACGCCGTGTACGACGGCCAGGCCCAGCCCCGTCCCGCTATGATGACCCATCTTCTTCTTGCTATAGAACGGCTCGAATATCCTGTTCACGTCTTCCTTCTTTATTCCCTCCCCGGAGTCAGCAACCTGGAGCAACACGTACTCTCCGGGCTCTATGATCTCGTAGCCCTGGACCTCCGTCGCTACGTAGATCCGCGACGTCTTGACCTGGAGATGCCCGCCTCCCTTCATAGCCTCAAATGCGTTTATCACCAGGTTCATAACCACCTGCTCCAAGTGAGACCCCGAACCCTGGACCGCCGGGAGCCCGGTCTCCAGATCGGGACACATAATCGTTCTCGGATTCGCATCGCAGATATGGCGGAACGCGGGGGATCTCACGTAGCGCCGAATCAGGAGGTTCAGGTCAACCGGCTTGAACCTGTAGTTGCCGCGCCTGCTGAGAGTGAGAAGATCCTGAACCACTTCCCCGGCCCGCAGCGCGGCGTCGCTCACCACCGTCAGATCCTCGCGAACAGACCCGGAATCCTCGATCTTGCCTTCATCCTTGAGAAGCTCCAGCAATAGCCGCGGCCTTATCGACACCGAGCACAGTATGTTGTTCAGGTCGTGCGCCACGCCACCCGCCAGCACGCCCAGCGATTCCATCCGCTCAACGCGGGCCATTCTTTCCTGGAAAGACTTCTCCCGCGCCTCCGCCTCCTTTCGCTCCGTGATGTCACGCGCGTTGCCTATGATCCCGACCGGCATGCCGCTGTCCGGATCGGTCTCCGTCGCGTGGACTACGCTAAGCCACAGGTATCTTCCAGCGCTGTGCCTGACGCGGCACTCAACCGACGCCGATGCGTCTTCGCCGTCACGGGTGGCCTTGGTCAACACGGCGATGCACTCGGTGACTTTCCCTCGGTCCGACGGATGGACCAGATCAATAAGCCCGGCCACGTCCATCCCGTCAAACGAGTCTGCAGGACGGCCCAGAATATTCTCAACCGAAGGGCTCACATAATCCAGCGCGGGCCGCGACAGATCTACCCGGAAAGCAACGTCCCGCGAGTTCTCCAACACGGCCCTGAACTTGGCCTCACTGATCCGAAGCTTGTCTTCAAGCACACGATTCCGCGACAACGTTCGATAGTTGCGCACGGCTTTGCGCACCGGCAGAAGCAGGTCCTCGATCTGCTCGAGAGGCTTGAGAATATAGTCCTGCGCACCCAAGCGCACAGCCTGTATCGCGGTGTTGAGACTGTCGAACCCGGTCAGGAGAATGACAGGAAACTCGGGATCCTCCTTTCTGACGTTTCGCAGCAAGTCCACGCCGCTCATCCGGCCAAGGCGGATGTCGGACACAATCACGTCCCACTCCGCTGCAACGAAACGCTCCAGCGCCTCTTCCGCGTCCCTTGCCAACCCCACCACCAGCCCGCGTTTCTCCAGTATTGCCTTGACGGCTTCCGCGGACTCCTCGTCGTCTTCAACCAGGAACAACCGAATCTGCGCATCTGGTCCGTACCGCTTCATCACGCTCTCCCCCCGCCGTGCCATGCGGGACTCCCGCCACCGGAAAGTACAGAAGGAACTCCGTCCCTTCTCCCCGCCGGCTTCGTACATCAACGAACCCTTTGTGATCCTTCACAACACCGTGGACTACCAGCAGGCCAAGTCCTGTGCCCGCCCCATCTTCCATATCCTTGCGACTGAAGAACGGCTCGAAGATCCGATCCAGGTCAGCCTCCGCTATCCCGCACCCGGTATCCGCCACCCGCAACACTACGTACCGACCGGGCGGGATAACCTCGTACCCCATGACCTGTTCCCGAAGCTGCGCGAGCCTCGCCTCCAGAATCAGTCTGCCTCCACTCGACATGGCCTGAAATGCGTTGGTCGTGAGGTTCATGATTGCCTGCCTGAGATGCGAAGCAGACCCTTCGATCGCGACCACGTCGCTTCCCAATCCCTCTTCAACCGTCACGGATGGGTTGCCGTCCGCCAACGCCTTGAAGTCAGCCGTCCGCATGTAGTCCCTTATCACGTCATTCAGAACCACCAGCCCGAACTCGCGCTTGCCGCCGCGTCCGAGTGTCAACAGATCGCGAATGATCGCCGAGGCATGCCTGGCCGAACGCTTGATGGAGTCTATGTCTTCGCGCGCCTCGTTGACATCCTCGAATCGCCCGTCAGCCGAGAGCTGCTCCAGAAGCATGTCCGGCAGACCTACAACGGGCAAAAGTATGTTGTTCAGATCATGGGCAATGCAGCCGGCCACCAGGCTCATGGATTCCAGGCGTTCAACCCGCGCAAGCTTCTCGCCAAGCTCCTGCTCCTGAGCTTCGGCCCTCTTCTTCTCGGAAATATCCCGGGCATTCCCGACAACAGCCACCGGTCTCCCGTCGTCCCCGTCCATCAGCGAATGGGTAACGCTCAGCCATCGATAATCGCCTCCTTGAACGCGTATGCGGCACTCAAGAGTCTGTCGACCGCGTTCATTCGACCCGTTTGTCACAAGCGCCCTGGCCATGGCCAGCACTTGATGCCGGTCATCCGGATGCAGGATCCTCATGAAGTCGGCCCGGTCCATCGACAGCACCTCGTCCTGCGAGTAACCAAGCGTGGCCGTTACCGACGGACTCACGTAGTCAACCCGCAGTCGCGCCATGTCCACGCGGTAGATGATGTCGACGGAGTGCTCCAAAACACTTCGGAAACGGCGTTCGCTTTCGCGCAGATCCGCCTCCAGTGCCATGTTCCTCAAGGCAAGCCGATGCGCACGGACCGCCTTACGGACAGGCAGAAGCAGATCGTCGATGGACTCCAACGGCTTGAGAATATAGTCCTGCGCACCCAGACGTACGGCTTGGATTGCCGACTCCAGGCTGTCGTAACCGGTCAAGAGGATGACAGGGAATCCGCCGGCCTTCTGTCTAATCTCTCCCAGCAGCTCGACGCCGCTCATCCCGCCAAGACGGATGTCGGCCACAACCACGTCGAACTCCTCGACCTCCAGTCGGCCCATGGCCAAGACAGCGTCCCGCTCCATCACCGTCTCGATGCCGCGCTTCCGCAACATGTTCGTCAGTGCTTCGCCGGACTCCTTGTCATCCTCGACCAGCAGTAACCGGATCGGTGCATAAGGCTGAAGTTCCATCGCAACTCCCTTGTCGCCCCACCGGCGCATAACGCAAAAGGTATCCGTTCGAAATTGACCATCATTATAGAACAAACGGGGAACTCCTGTCTGTCGGGGTTCCCCTAGCGATTTTTGTGGGGGCACTACTCTGCTGCTGCGTAGGGAAATCTAGACAGCATCAAAGACAGCAGCTCCCCGGACGCGGCGTTCCGCCCTCACCTGAATCACCCACCAGCATCCCTCTGAATACAGATAAAGAACTGAACACCAAAGGTTTACCACGGATCAAACGGACCTATGAAGTTGTCTTTCCTACATCAGTGTACACCCGCCCGCAGTGACTTCGCCACAGGCAATGCGGGCGGGTCCGCAGAACCAGTGGTTTCCCCGGTCTTGGCAAAGCTGATAGATAAACCAGGTCAAATCAGGCCCTCTGCGGCCGCAAACCGCATGAGTCCCGCGATGCTGCGCACGCCGAGCTTGCTCATCATCCGTCCCCTGTAAGTCTCGACCGTCTTTGTCGCGAGACCCAGCCGTTGCGCAATCGCAGCACTGGAATTGTCTGCGATAATCAAGTCCATAATCTCCCGCTCACGCGCCGTCAAGGCAGCCAGGCCGCCGGCCTCGCCGCAAGTTGCGCCGCTAATATAGTCGTCTGTGAGCGTATCGGAGACTTGCCGGCTGAGGTACCGGTTGCCCGACACCACGGCTTTCACGGCTTGTACCACTTCCCGCCCGGCAGATTCCTTGAGCAGGTAGGCCCGAGCGCCGGCCTTGAGCGCGCGTCTGACGTGTTCGGCGTTTCCATGCATCGAGAGTATGATCACCTCCGATGCGGGAAACTCTTCGCGAATCAACTTGGTCGCCTTGATCCCGTCGAGCACCGGCATGCTGATGTCCATGATCACCACATCGGGCGAGTGGTCCCGGACCAGATTCAACGCCTCCTGTCCATCCGACGCTTCGCCAAGAACTCGCACCCCTTTTGCCCGAAGTATCAACTTGAGACCGTCTCTGACCACAACGTGGTCGTCAGCCAGAATCGCCCTGATAGTCATCTGAAGCCCTTTCAATGGTAACCACAATGCTTGTTCCGTCCCGGGGCGCCGATACAACGCGGAATTCGCCACCTATGGCCTCGGCTCGTTCCCGCATGAACAGCATTCCCCACCCGCCCGTGCGCCGCGGTTCCGCGGCGACATGAATGCCCTTACCGTCATCTTCGATCACTAACCTCAAAATGGATCCCGTCTCCTCCAACCGTATGCCTGCACACTCCGCCTCGGCGTGCTTCAGAACGTTCGTCAACCCTTCCTGCGCAATCCTGAATAGCGTGGTTTCGGTCGTGGGGGGGAGCCGTGTCGAGAGGTCCTGCACGGCCACATTCACCCGTAGTCCCGACTTTCTCAAGAACTCCTGCCCATACCACCGCAGCGCGGCCGGTAGCCCGTAGTCGTCCAACACCGCCGGATAGAGCTCGGACATGACCCGCCTCAGACACCCCGCTATCTCCTCTGCCTCGGTCTGTGCGCACCGGATACGCTCCAGTGATTCGTTTTCCCGGCCCTCCGCCAGTTTCTCGTGCGCCACATTGAGATTCATGCCGAGCGATGTCAGAGTTCCGCCGACTTGATCGTGTAGCTCGCGGCATATTCGGCGGCGCTCGGCTTCTTCGCTCTCACCAAGCCGCACGCCAAGCTTCCTCAACTCCTCGCACCTGCGATTCAGATCGACCTCAAGCTCCGTGTTCCGCATGCGCAGGCGGTGATTGGCCACCGCCTTGCGGACCGGGATAAGGAGATCGTCAATCGAATCAAACGGTTTGAGAATGTAGTCCTGCGCCCCGAGCCTGATCGCCTCCACGGCCGACTCCAGGCTGTCGTACCCGGTTATCAGAACGACCGGGAAGTCGGACGATTCCTTCCGGATGTGCCGCAACAGGTCGATGCCGCTCATCCCCTCGAGCCGGATATCCGCCACCACGATATCGAAATCGTCAATGTCGAGGTCATCAACGACGTCCTCGGCAGAAGGCACCATCGTCACGTCGATGCCGTTCTTGTCCAGCATTACTTTCAGCGCTTCGCCCGAATCGCGGTCGTCTTCTACAAGCACCATGCGTATGGTGCTTTCATCCGTGCTCTCATCCATGGCGGTGGCTTCCTGTAAATGGAAGCGTACCCAACCCACCAATCGACATCAAGTCATTTCATGCTACACCACCTTTTTCCTCGCATCTCGCGTTTACTCCCATCGCTTTGTCTTGCATTGCGCCCGTCCCAATGCATACTGACGCCTTGTTCTCGAACGAGGACGATCCAGGACCGACAGGAGGTGTCCATGATACGTAGATCACGAGATATGAAGGAAGAGGTCCGCGAGAATATGAGGGGCGGCGACGGCTCGGTAACGATCCGCCACTACTTCACGAAGGACGAGTTCACCGCCAACGCGCGCCTGTGCGCGAAGCTCGTGATCCCGCCGGGCGCCGGCATAGGCTCCCACCGGCACGACACGGAAGACGAGGTCTACATCGTCACCCGCGGCAGCGGCCTGCTCGACGACGGCACCGAAGAGGTACGCGTCGCCGAAGGCGACGCCATTCTGACCGGCAACGGCGGATCGCACGCCGTCAGGAACGACGGTGACGAGCCCTTCGAAATGATCGCGGTGATCGCATGCTATCCCGAGCAGCCACAGGATTGACAAGATTGACAGGATCGCTCCGGGACCCGCCCCACTCCCACCACATTCTCTCAATAACGTCAATAGCGTCAACAAGGTCCAACCCTGATAGACCATGAACACACTGCCGGACAGGCTCGTTCTTCCGCCACGGACGATTAGCGGCGCGGGCACGGTCGCGCGGTTGCTGACCGAGTGCTCGGAGTTCGGAGAACGCGCGGTCCTCGTCCACGGCAAATCGCTCGAATCGCACGGCGTTCTCGATAAGATACTCGCCGCGAAGCCGGACGCCATGACGGTCGAGACGTGGCGTCACCCCGGCGGCGAACCGACATTGCTCCAGCTCGAAGAGCTGCTGGCCGCCGCACGCGAGTTCCGGGCGGACTGGATCGCCGCCGTCGGCGGCGGCAGCGTGCTGGACATCGGCAAGGCGTGCGCAGGCCTGCTCCATGCTCCCTTGCCGATCGTCGAATACCACGACGGCGCCCCAATAGAACCGGCACGAACCGGTTTCGTCGCAGTTCCAACCACCGCGGGAACCGGGTCGGAAGCCACCATCGTGTCGGTCCTCACAAACGCGGACCGCAACGTAAAGAAGTCCATCCGCCATCCAACGTTCATGGCACGAACGGTCATCCTGGACCCGGAACTGCTCGCCACCTGCCCGCCCGCGGTTGTTGCCGGCTCCGGGATGGACGCCTTCACGCAGGCCGTGGAATCGTATACCAGCATCAAGGCCAACTGGTTCACGGAACAGCTCTCCCTCGAGGCCATGCGGCTCATCGCGTCGGCCATCGAACCCGTCTACAAGGGGGCAAAAGGCAACGAGCCGGCAAGCCTCCTGCTCGGCAGCTACCTCGCCGGCCTGGCCCTGTCCAATGCCCGGCTCGGCATCGTGCACGGCCTCGCTCACCCGCTCGGCGCGCGCTGGCACCAACCACACGGCCTCGTGTGTGCCGTGTGCCTCCCGCACGCGCTCGAATTCAACCGCCGGGCCATGGGCGCGAAATACGACGCCATGGGCAACGCTCTGGGCGCCGACCTCATGCAGCTCACCGAGCGTCTCATGACCGCACTGGCGATCGAATCACCGTTCCGGGGCCGGGATATCACCGACAGGGAGGCGTTCATCAAGGAGACCCTCGCGTCCGGGTCCACTGCCGCCAACCCGCGGCCCGTCACCGCCGCGGACGTCGGAGATCTCCTTAACAATATCCTAACGGATGGTTGACCTGCCCACGCTCAACTGCTAGAAGTACCCGAATTGACCCAATCTGGCCCGGTCCGGAAAAACACCATGAAACCCCGGAAATCAGAGCAGATTGTCAGGGCCCTGCTCCAGAACGCAGGCATAGAAGTCCAGGGCAGTAATCCCTGGGATATCCAGGTTCACGATCCGCGCTTCTACGAGAGGGTGTTGACCGACGGCTCACTGGGCTTCGGCGAGTCCTACGTGGCAGGCTGGTGGGATTGCGAAGCCGTGGACGAGCTGGTCCGCCGCGTGTTCCGCGCCGACATCCATACACAGGTCACCGGAAACTGGAAAATGCTCTGGCACTACCTGCGCGCCAGGATCGTCAACATGCAGTCACCCTATCGCGCCTTCGAGGTGGCCGAGAAACACTACGACATAGGCAACGACCTCTACCGGCCCATGCTCGGCGAGACGATGGCCTATACCTGCGCCTACTGGAAGGACGCGAAAACCCTGGATGAAGCGCAATACGCGAAATTCGATCTCATCTGCCGAAAAACCTGCCTCGAGAAGGGAATGAAGATCCTCGAGCTCGGCTGCGGCTGGGGCGGTTTCGCGAAGTACGCTGCGGAGAAATACGGCGTCGAGGTCACGGGCTATACCGTCTCGAAAGAACAGGCGAAGTTCGGCAACGACTGGTGCAGGGACCTGCCGGTCACCATCCGTCTCGCCGACTACAGGGAGGCGGAAGGGCTGTACGACAGGGTCATATCCATAGGCATCATGGAACACGTCGGCTACAAGAACTACCGGGCCTACATGGAGCTGGCGCGCCGCTGCATGAGGGACGAGGGAATCGCCTTCGTCCACACCATAGGCGGGATCAGGAGCCGAACCGCCATAGAACCGTGGATCCACAAGTATATCTTCCCCAACGCAATGCTGCCGTCCATCGCCCAGATCGCCGAGGCATGCGAAATGATATTCGTCGTGGAAGACGCCCACAACATAGGCGAGCACTATGACCACACGCTGATGGCCTGGTACCACAAATTCGAGGAGGCCTGGCCGGATCTTCGCGACAAGTACAGTGATCTGTTCTACCGCATGTGGCGTTTCTACCTGCTCAGCTGCGCGGGCGCCTTCCGTGCAAGGTACACGCAGCTCTGGCAGTTTGTTATGACACCGGTTGGGACCCCCCAGCCCGAATGCCGGCATCTATGACCGCTGACGTCATCATCGTCGGGGGCGGCCCGGCCGGCGCCGCCTGCGCCCGGACACTCCGACAACTCGGCGTCGAGTGCCTCGTCCTCGACAAGGCCGTGTTCCCGCGGCCCAAGCTCTGCGCGGGCTGGATCACCCCACGGGTGGTGCGCCTGATCGAGATGGACGACTACCCGCACAGCCTCGTGACATTCAAGAGGTTTCATCTCCGCTTCCGCGGCAGGAAATTCCCGCTGCTCACACGTCAGTACGCCATTCGCCGCACGGAATTCGACCACTGGCTCCTGAAGAGAGCCGACGTTCCCGTAAAAACCCACACCGTCAAGCGGATCGAACGGCGCCGCGACTACTGGCTGATCGACGAACAGTTCACCTGCCGGTTCATAGTGGGCGCCGGCGGCACCCACTGCCCGGTCTACTACACCATTTTCAGGCACATCAACCCGCGCGCAAGAAACAGCCAGATCGCCGCAATGGAAGACGAGTTCCGGTACGACTACTCGGACCCGAATTGCTACCTGTGGTTCTGGGAGAACCGCCTGCCGGGCTACTCGTGGTATGTGCCAAAGGGGAACGGAGTCCTCAACGTCGGCGTGGGCGGCGTGATATCACGCATCAAGGCGCGCGGCAGCGATATCGCGCAGCACTGGAATCACCTCACACGCAAGCTCGACGAGCTCGAACTCGTGCGCGGCCACGAGTTCACCAGGAGAGGCCACAACTACTTCCTCAGGCAGGACACGCAGCGCGCCTGGACCGATACCGCCTGCATCGTGGGTGACGCGGCCGGGCTGGCCACCAGGGATCTCGGCGAAGGAATCGGCCCGGCCGTGCAAAGCGGGATCCTCGCCGCCCGTGCCATAGCCGCCGGCAAAACAGCATCCTACTCCACCATCCCGCGCTACAGCCTCCCACGCATGATCCTCGCGGGCTGGGGACTGTATGTGTAGTGCCTTAGCGGCTTAATCAATCTCAACTGCGACAAAAAACAAGATAATTTGAGCACGACCAGATACGGTCAGCAGTGAAGGTGACAGGTCGAAGGTGCAGGTGCAGCGGAAGCCGGAGTCATTATTGAGAGCGTGAGAATACCTTACCTTCACTTGCGACTTGCACTTTCGACCGGGCCGGGCTCCGATTGGGTTGTGGGCCCGGCCCGCTTTAGTGCCTTAGTCACAAGCCCCTGCGATAAAAAACAAGATAATTCTGAGCACGACCGGACACGCTCAGCAGTGAAGGTGGCAGGTCGAAGGTGCAGGTGCCCGATATTGAAAGGCAAGACAGCACCAGCCCGATGATGCACAGGAACAACACCGCCGCCCCGCCCAGCCCCACACCGATAGGCTGCAGAATGTCGCTGAGAACCTCCATGTGCACGATGATACACGACACCCGCCGGAATGCTCAAGACGGAACGGGAAAAGGCCGGTCCGACGCCTCCAGGTATGCGCTTTCCAGCTCGCAGCCGCGCCGCACCTCGACCAGGCCCGCACCCGACTCGAGCAGGCAGCCGACGACAACCGCGTTCACCTCCGCGGCGGTCTTGCGGCTGCTGTCGTACTCACACCGCAGCACGCAGCCGCACCCGGCAACCGCCTCGCCGGGCGGGTCCGGGGAGAACCGTGCGTCCGGCAAGAGCTCGCCGAGCCGCTCCAGCGGGACCGCGTCGGATTCGAGCAGGTAGGTGATCGCATGGCGTCGGCCTGTGATCGACTCCATGGAATCCTGCCGGACCGTGCGCCCCTCCTCTATGAACGCGGCCTCATCGCACATCCGCTCGATCTCGGACAGGTTGTGGGAGCTCACCACTATCGTCTGCCTGCCCTTCCGCTCGACCAGCATGTTCCTCGTACGCACGACCTCCCGCGGGTCCAGCCCGCTCATCGGTTCGTCCAGCAGCACGAGCTCGGGATCGCCGAGGAACGCCTGCGCGATCGCTATCCGCCGCTGCATGCCGTGCGAAAGAGAGCGGACACTCGACTTTGCCCGGTCGGACAGCCGGGCCCACTCGAGCACTTCCACCACGCTCCCGAGCGCGTCGCTCCCGCGCAACCCCTGGAGACGGGCGTAGAACATCAGCAGATCCCGCACAACCGCATGCGGGGGCAGCGCCGCGCCCTGCGGAATCAGGGACAGCCTGCCCGCCGACCTGGCGGCATCGAAGAGCCCCTCTCCCAGGACGTTCACCGATCCCCTGTTCGGTTTCGTGATGCCGGCGGCGATGGACAACGTCGTGGTCTTGCCCGCGCCGTTGCTGCCCACCAGGCCGAACAACACTCCTCGCCCGACACGAAGATCCAGGCCCGCCAGCGCCCGCCGCTTGCCGTAGCGTTTCTCCAGACCTGTCATCTCGAGCGCAGTCCCCGCCATGTCAAAGATCCCTCCGTGCAAGAAAAGCGTGGCCGGTAAACATATAGACGAAGCCGAGGGCAACGAGAAACGCCGCCGACTCAAGCTGGTGGGCAATATCGACACGCCAGAGATCCAGGCGGTGCCCCATCGGAACCAGCATGTTGACGCCTTGCCAAAGAGGTCCCCAGCTCCCGTCCGTCAGGTTGTGGGACATCACGCCCAGTATCGTCACACCCATCCACGCCCCGAAACCGACCGCCATGGCCCTGTTCGGCGACCTTGTCAACTGTGATACGCCCAGGGCCAGTCCCAGGAACGACAGCGAGTACAACCAGCCCTTCCACGAGTAGACAATCATCCCCTGCGCCGCCGCCAGGCCCTCCATGCCCGTCAGCCGGTACCTGACGAGGCACCATGTGGCCGAGGCGCTCAACGTCAGCGCCACGACCGTCATCAAGCCCTGGCCGATGAACTTGCCCACGCACCACGCGGAACGAGACGTGCGCAGGAACACGTACTTGATCGAACCGGACCCGAGCTCCTCCGAAATGCGCGGCGACGCGGTAAGCATCACCAGCGGCGGCGTGAGAGAAAAGACCAGCCAGCCGTAGATCAGCGCCATCGGGTGGACCGACATGAGCTGCTCGACTACCTCGCGCGAGCCGACCAGCTCCTTCATCATCCTGCGGAATTGCTTCGACTGCCACAACGTGTTGATGACCGTGCCGGGTTCCGAGGCCTCCGGCAGGCCGAGCGTCTTCGACAGCTCGACCTCGATCCTGTGCAGCACCGTGATGAAGCCGTTGCAGGCCAGGAGCGCCACCGATACGTAGAGTATCAACACCACCGCCGCGCGCCTGCTCTTGACCGAATCGGCCAGCTCATGCCTTGCCACGAGGAAAATGTCCCGTACCAGCTTCAATTTCGTTCCTTCGTGCCGCCCGGGCGGCATGCGCTACTCGTCGTCGTGCTCCGTGGGGCCGAATGATTCGCCGATATCGTCCAGCCTGTCCTCGACCCGGACCATCGGTTTCGCGACCGAGGGATCGATGAAATCGAACAGCCGCATGCCCTTGCCGCCGGTTTCACGCCAGTCCTCGGGCAGCTTCCGGTCCATGGCATCATACGTCAACACCAACGCCTCGGTAACATCGTTCAGCAGGCGAACACCTTCCTCCGCGCCTACCTCCTCCTTGGCTTCGATCCCCTTGACCCACTCCTCGATCGCGTGCGCCAGCCTGATATTCATCGCCTCCATCAGGACGTCGAAGTCTATCGCGTCCTCGTCCGACAGCTTGGCGTTCGCCAGGAAAGTGGAGCGCGCTACATCCGACCTCAGTTTCCAGAGCTCAATCGCCCGTTCCATGTCCCTTTCCATCCTGCTCTCGCGCTCCTCGTCCGATTCCTCGACAGACGCCGGCGGCGCCGACGTCTCGGTCACGGCGACCTCGGCAGCGTTGGTCGTCACGTCACCACTCTCCGCCAATTCCTCGCCCTGAGCCGCGCCCGGCTTTGCGTCATCACCCGCACCGCTGCCCTGTTCCTCCGGCGAAATGCCGAGAAGACGCGAGACATTCGCCACGTCACTTGCGCCCCCCCGCTTCCTGGCGTTCTCCTTGAGCAGCCGCCTCGCGGCTCTCAGTTCGTCCCGAACCGTCCTCAACTCCGATCTCGGCCCCCAGCCCCCAAGCACCAGCCCAAGCAACAACGCGAAAGGAATGAATATGTATGCTTTCATGCCCACATCCTACCGCGAACAGCCGCGGATGGCAAAGCCTTCACCACATGTGTCGAAGCAGATGCCTCTCGCAAACACGCCGAGAGCACGGCAAAGGTGCCGGGGGGTGAAACTTGGGCTGTTGACGAGACAAGCCGGATGAGATTAAGGCGAAAGATTAAGGGGGACGGTTGGTGACTTAATCACAAGCCCCTGCGATAGAGAACAAGAAGTTTTCGACACGATCGGGCACGGTCAGCAGTGAAAGTGGCAGGTCGCAGGTGCAAGTAGTGGAAGGCGGAATCATTATTGAGATTGTGAGAACGAGCATTTTGCCTTCACTTTCACTTGTCACCTGCACTGGCGGCCGGTCTTCTTTGGTTGTGGCCACCGGCCGCCTTGTGAGCTAACCCAGAACAGCCTGGGCCATCAGGATCACGGACGTGACAAACAGGACCGAGTAAATCAGGCCAACGTAATGCTCCGGCTTCACGATCCTGACCAGCACGTACCCCACGCCCACCCCGACCGGAATCACCGGAATCATTACCGCTGCAAGCCGCAGGTTCTCCACCTGGATCCGGCCGAACGCCACGAACGGAACCAGCTTGACCTGGTTCAGTATCAGGAAATAGATCGCGGTCGTCGCCACGAACGTCATCTTCGGCAGACGCTGCGGCAGCAGGTACATCTGGATGACCGGCCCCGCCGCATGCGCAATGGTGGACGAGATCCCGGCCGCCACGCCGAATCCAGTCCCCTGCTTGAACCCCGGTTCCGACACCTCCGCCAGATGCTTCAACACCCACTTCCTGAATACGAAGTAAATAACGAAGAGAAAACCGATCAGCCCGATCAGAAACTTGAGCACGCGATCGGGCACGTCAACAATCGCCCCATCCCGGGCCACGAAGAACACGCTCGCCACCGCAACACCGATCACCGAACCCGGCAGCAACGGGACCAGACGCTTGATGTCCACGTGCTTCCGGTAGAACAGCAGCGCCACCACGTCCATCAGGCACAACACCGGCAACAGGAAAGATACCGCGCTCTTGGCCGGCTCCACCGCCCCCGGCCATACCAACACCAGGAGCGGCAGCGCGATCGAGCTGATCGGGAACCCGCCCTTGCTCATGCCCAGCAGGAACACCACCCCGGCGACCCACGCCAGCTCGGGTATCGTATAGTCGGAAAAGAAAGGCATCGTGTCTAACAGGTCAGGTGTTCCGCCCGTCCACGTCGATCCGGCCAAATGAGTGGTTGCCTATCATGACTGGGATGCGGCGGAGGCCCGCCGCTCTCCAATCGTATTTTGCGGCGGAGGCCCGCCGCTCTCCAATCGTGTTTTGTGGCGGAGGCCCGCCGCTCTCCAATCGTGTTTTGTGGCGGAGGCCCGCCGCGGACGTTGATGAATAGATCAGGCTAGAACAACTCGCGGTCTTGCGCCGGCTCGTCATCATCCTGGTCGCCGAACGGCTCGACCTCAACCGCATCCCCCTTCTTGACCAGCTTCTCGATCTTCCGTTCCACCTCGTTCAGGGTCTTCGTGCAGGACTCGATCAGCTTCTGCCCTTCTTCGAACCGCGCCACCATGTCGTCCAGGCTCAACGACCCGTCCTCCATCTCCGCCACGATCTTCTCCAGGCGAGCCAGAGACTGCTCGAAGCTCTGCTCCCCTCCAGCCTTCGGCGTCTTCTTCGCTTTCTTCTCTGTCATACAACCTCCGACTCAAACTTGCCCTTCTCCACGCGCGTCACCACGCGCTGCCCTTTCTTCACGTCCTTCGCGTCCCTTACCACCTTCCCCGCTTCGTCACACGTTATGCTGTATCCCCGGCTCAGTACCCCGAGCGGGCTCAGCGCCTTGAGCTGGGTCGCGAGCCGACGCACGTTCTGCCTGTCCCCGTCCCGCCGCCGGTCAATGCAGTGAAGCATCCTCACCCCGAGACCGTCCAGCCGCTTCCGACCGGCCGCCGCGCCGCCAACCAGCGTGTACTCCATCCGCATCTGGAGGCTGTCAAGCTGCTGGACATATTGCCGCGCGAGGTTCGCCGGTTCCCGGAACACGTAGCTGCCTGCCGACGCGAGCAGGCCGTTCCGGGCCTGGAGCACCCGCCGGCGACAGGCCCTCGCCAGCCGGTCCGCGAACAACAGCAGCTTCTCCTCGAACTCCTCCTTCCGCCCCACCACCAGCTCCGCCGCGGCCGAAGGCGTCGGCGCACGCAGGTCGGCGACGAAATCACTGATCGTGACATCCACCTCGTGGCCCACGGCGGAAATCACCGGTATCGCCGACCGCGCTATCGCGCGCGCCACGACTTCCTCGTTGAAACACCACAGGTCCTCTATGCTGCCGCCGCCACGGCCGACGATCAGCACGTCCAGGCCGCCCCTCTCGTTCAGCAGATCGATCGCGTCGGCGATCTCCTCGGCCGCGCCCTCGCCCTGCACCTTCGCCGGCGCCAGCACCACGTGCAGGTTCGAGAACCGCCGCCCGATCACGTTCAGGATGTCGCGGATCGCGGCGCCCGTGTCCGATGTCACCACGCCCACGTGCTGCGGCAGCATCGGCAGCGTCCTCTTCCTTTCCTCCTCGAAGAGCCCCGCCTTACGCAGCTTCTCCCGCAGCTCCTCGAACCTCGCCTGCAACGCGCCCTTGCCGCTCTCCTCCATGCGGCGGACCAGAACCTGGTAGTTACCGCCGCGCTCGTAGACCGTGATCTCGCCGTAGACACGGACCAGCACGCCGTCGGCGGGCTGGAATTTCAGGCCGCGCTGGTTTCCCCGGAACATCACGCCGGAGATCTGGGAGCTCTCATCCTTGATGGTGAAATAGTAATGCCCGGAAGCGGGGCGCCTGACGTTCGACAGCTCGCCCTCGAGCCGAACGGTCCCGAACTCGTGCTCGAGCGCCGACTTGATGAGCCGCGTGAGCTCAGAAACCTGGTAGACCTTTTCCTCGCTCAAAGCCGCTCCCTCAACCGCCTGATGCTCTTCGCCCGGCCGCTGCTTTCGTCAATCTCCACGATGACGCCCTCCACCACCACGCCGTTCTTGGCGAGCTTGAACTTGGCCGGCATCCCGGTAAGAAACTTCGCCGTGATGGACTCCAGGTCGCGCCCGATCGCCGAGTCGGCCGCGCCCGTCATGCCCAGGTCGGTGATGTACGCCGTGCCCTTCGGCAGGACCGCCTCATCGCTGGTCTGCACGTGCGTGTGAGTTCCGACAACGCAGCTCACGCGCCCATCCAGGTAACGGCCGAGAACGATCTTCTCCGACGTGGCTTCCGCGTGCAGATCCACGATCTTCATGCGCCCAAGCTCCTCCGGCCCGCCGAGCAGGGCGTCCATCGCGCGAAACGGACAGTCGTTCGGCGACAGGAAAACGCGGCCCACGAGATTGACCACCGTCAACCCGCCCCATTTCGTGTCCAACGTAACGTAACCCTTGCCGGGCACGCCGGGCGCGAAGTTCAGCGGACGAATAACCCGCTCGTCCGTCCCGATCCAGCCGGCCAGCTCCTTCTGGTCCCATGTATGGTCGCCGAGGGTTATTACATCGGCCCCGGCCGAGAGGATCTCCTCCGCAAGCGCAACCGTCAATCCCCTGCCGCCCGCGGCGTTCTCCGCGTTCGCGACGACGAAGTCGACTTCTCCGCCCTGCCTCAGCCGGGTGGCAACCTGCGCAAACGCCGTTCGCCCCACCGACCCCACAATGTCACCAACCAGCAGAATTCTCATCATCTACCCCCAATCCGGATAACCCGGATCCGCATCACCCCTCCCCAGGAGCCGGGGAACGGAGTACCCGGTCGAAGTCTATCGAAACCTATCGAGACCTGTCGACACCTGCCGGATTGCCGGACTTCGTTTTCATCTTCCCCCCGCCATCCCCGTTCCCATCACCGCGCAATCTCCCGGGTCCGAAGCGACGTCTACCTCGCGTACTCAACACACCTCGTCTCCCGGATCGCGATCACCCTGATTTCGCCCGGGTACTGCAGGTCCTCCTCGATCTTCTTGCTGATGTCCCGCGCCAGAATCGCCATGTCGCCGTCGCTCACGGACTCCGGCTCCACCACCACGCGCACCTCGCGGCCGGCCTGGATGGCATAGCTCTTCTTCACGCCGTCGAACCCGTTCGTTATCGACTCCAGCTTCTCCAGGCGCTTGACGTAGACATCCGTGGTCTCCGACCGTGCGCCGAGCCTCGAGCTGGATATTGCGTCCGCCGCCGACGCCAGCACCGCGTAGAGGCTCTCCGGCTCCACTTCCTTGTGATGCGCCGCCACCGCGTTCACCACCACCTGCGCCTCGCCCTGCCTCTTGAGCAGGTCCGCGCCGATAACCGCGTGACCGCCTTCGACCTCGTGGTCCAGCGCCTTGCCGATATCGTGGAACAGGCCGATCCGTTTCGCCAGCGGCACGTCAAGCTGCAGGTCCCCCGCCATCACGCCCAGAAGGTGCGAGACTTCCATCGAGTGCTGGAGAACGTTCTGCGTGTAGCTCGTCCGGAACTTCAGGCGGCCCAGCATCCGGGACAGCTCCGGGTCCACGCCCTGGATGCCCGCCATGTAGGCGGCCTCTTCTCCGGCCGAACGGATCGTCTGGTCCATGTTCTCCGTTGCCTTCTCCACGACCTCCTCGATCCGCGCAGGATGGATGCGGCCGTCCACTATCAGCGCCTCCAGCGCCTGCTTCGCGATCTCCCGCCGGATCGGGTCGAAGCCCGAGATAACAACCGCCTCCGGCGTATCATCAATCAGTATGTTCACGCCGGTGGCGCTCTCCAATGCGCGTATGTTCCTGCCCTCGCGGCCGATGATTCGTCCTTTCATCTCGTCGCCCGGCAACGCCACGGTGCTTGTCATCATCTGCGTGGCGTGGGACGCGCCGTAACGCTGAATCGCCTGCGCAACGATCTTGTGGGCCTCCCGCTCCGCGGTCTCCTTCGCCTCTTCCTGCAGCCTGCGAATCAGGCCCCCGACCTCGCCGTGCACTTCTTTTTCCATCCGGCCGAGCAATGTCTCCCTGGCCTCCTCCTGCGTCATCGCGGCCACGCGCTGCAGCTTTTCCCGCTCCTCCGCGGCGAGCTTCTCCACCTCTTCCCGCGCCGAGATCAGCTCGGACGACTGCTTATCCACGTTCTCTATCTTCTCGTCAAGAACGCGCTCCTTCTTGTCGATCATCGAGACCTTGCGGTCAAGATTCACTTCCCTGGTCGAAATACGCTCCTCCAGGGCCGCCAGCTCCTTCTTTCGCGACTCCGTGCTCTCCTCGAACTCCTCCCGCGCCTTCAGCACCTCCGCCTTGGCCTGTATCTTGGTTTCCTTCCGGATCGCCTCGGCGTCACGCTCGGCGTCCTTCAGAACCTGCTTCGCCTGAGTTTCCGCAGAATCGGCCGCGTAGCTGCCGAGGAACCTGCGTACCAGGTAGCCGATCCCCGCACCAACCAGGACCGATATCACTGCCACCACAGCATTATTCATAACGCACCCCCTTATCCGCCTTTGTGTTCTTGCCTGCAGTTCCGCGTTTTGACACGCAGAACAGCTCTCTCAGTAATCACCGCATCCATCAAAATGTCGTTGTCGCCCACCGGCACCCGGTCGAACACCTGGAAACCGAACGCCAGCCCGACCTTGAAGCAGCCCGCGTTCCCGGCCACCGGAGCCAGGATCCGGTCATAGTTCCCGCCGCCGTACCCTACACGGCCGCCGGCGGCGTCGAACCCGATTCCCGGCACGACGATGAAATCGACTCCCTCTACCGGAACCCACTCCCTTTCCGCCGGCTCCTCTATCCCCATGTGGCCGGCCGTCAGCTCGGCGCCTTCCCGCAACAGGGCCAGCCTGTAGGCTCTCGTCTCCGGGCACCGGGCCGGAACACAGACTCTCTTTCCCGCTCCATTGCAGCACTTCAGCAGCACGTCCGTCTGTACCTCCGTCGGCATCGCCATGTAGCACCCCACAACACCGGCACTCTCGAACTCAGGAAGCTCCATCACCCAGTCCTGCGCCGCCCGGCTGGCATCCCCGACCCACTCCGGATCCAGCCCGCGCCGCCTCTCCTTCACCCGCTCCCGAATCTCTGCCTTCCCCAGCACTCCCACACTCCCACACTCCCACACTCCCACACTCACACACTCACACACTCACACACTCCCCGTCCTACAGCCTCCCCCACTTCTTCATCCGCTTGGCGATCGTCTCTTCGTAACCCGAATCCACCGGCAGGTAGTACCTGGACGATGTCGGCGCGTATTCCTGGTCGACGAACCGGCCGGCATAGTCATGCGGATACGCGTATTCCGAGGTCTCCTTGTCCACTGCCCGCACCTTGACGTTGCGCAGGTGGTCCGGCACTTCCAGCGTTCGGCCCTCCGCCACGTCGGTCTCAGCCTGCGAGATCGCCTTGTACGACGCATTGCTCTTCGGCGCCGTGGCCAAGTACGTCGTGGCCTGGGACAGGATGATCTTCGCTTCGGGCATCCCAACGAAATCGGCGGCGTGCATGGCGGACACCGCGACGCTCAACGCGCGCGCGTCCGCGTTCCCGATGTCTTCCGACGCCAGGATGATGAGCCGCCGCGCGATAAAGCGCGGGTCCTCGCCCGCATACAGCATCTTGGCCAGCCAGTAGACGGCGGCGTGCGGGTCGGAGCCCCGGATGCTCTTGATGAAGGCCGATATGGTGTCGTAGTGCCCACCCTCGTCGTGGTCGTAGACAACGGCCTTCTTCTGGATCGAGTCCTCTATCGTGGCGCATGTCACGTGGACCGCGCCGTCCGCGCCGGGCTCCACCGTCAAAGCCGCTATTTCCAAGGCGTTCAGGGCGCGCCGCGCATCGCCCTCACATACGCGCGCAAGATGGGCCGCCGCGTCGTCGTCCACGCGGACCTGCAGCTCGCCCAGCCCTCGCTCGTCCTCCAGCGCGGTCCGTAACAGGCCGGATATCGCCTCTTCCGACAGGGATCGCAGCTCGAATATCAGGGATCGGGAGTTGAGCGGGCTGTTGATGAAGAACATCGGGTTATGCGTGGTGGCACCCACCAGCGTCACGGTCCCGTCCTCCACGTGCGGCAGAAGGACGTCCTGCTGTGACTTGTTGAACCTGTGGATCTCGTCGACGAAAAGGATCGTCTCGACCCCGTCAATGGACTTCCGCTGCCGGGCCCCCTCCAGGATCCTGCGCAGGCCCGCAACGTTGGAGATCGCGCCGCTGGTGCGCTCGAACCGCCGCTGTGTCACCCCGGCAATAACCTCGGCGAGCGAGGTCTTGCCGCAACCCGGTGGGCCGTAGAGGATTATGCTGTTGAGGCGGTCGGCCTCGATGGCGCGCCGCAGGAGCTTGCCCGGGCCCAGAATATGGTCCTGGCCCACGATCTCCTCGAGAGTGCGCGGCCGCATCCGGGCCGCGAGCGGCTGGGTCCCGGCAGGAACGCCGGGTCCGTCCTTCTCGAACAGGTCCATGGCTTCGCCCCAAAGAAATACCCCGCCATAGCCGTAAAGGCAGTTATCTCTGGACCTCGCGATAGCGAGGTGGGTGCTCTAGTCGCCGGTTCACGGTTCCCCGTTAGGGGCATCCAATCGCCGGCGAATTCAAGCTCCCTGACATATTAGAAGGTCAGAGATTTGTGCCTGTAAACGAACAAGGCAGGGTATTCTTTTCTTCCGAAAAAAACACGGACCTGTTTGTTAAAGAACGATCCCCCGCAGACCTACCCGACAACAGAAAAAGCGGGGCACACCACGACCGTGCATCACGCTCGGTTGTTCCACGCGTCACAACTCCGCAGCACACCGGTGCCGGCTCAAGCCGGCCCAGCAGCAACGAAAGTAGATTTCTTAAACAAATGATCATCGGTTCGCAAACCGCACCTTGTCCGAATCTCTATGATCAGAGTAATTATCCTTCTCTTATTTCCACGTCCAGTTTGTCCCTCAACGCGTTCTTTACCGTTTCGTGATACCGGTTGGCATCCTCGTCGGTCAGCGTCCTTGTCAAGGAACGGTATGTCAATGAATAGGCGAGGCTTTTCTTGCCGCGCGCTATGCCACTACCCCGGAAGATATCAAACAGATTCATGCTTGTCAACTCTTCAGGGGCGATTTTCTCCACGATCGCAACGATATTCGCGTGCGAAACAGATTCGTCAACAATCAGCGCCATATCCCGGGTAACCGAGGGATATGCGGGTATCTCGCGCAAGACGGGAGGTCGAAAGGCGTTCGCCTTCAACGGCTCCAGCTCCAGCTCCGCCACCGCCACGGGCCCAAGCCGCCACTCCGAACGAGCGGCCTTCCGCACCAGGCCCATGATGCCGCACGGCGATTCGCCGGCCATCACCGTGACGCCGCGTCCGGGCTCGAAGTAGGCGTGGTCCAGCTCCCGCGTGTGCAGGCCGGACAACCGTTCCCCCCTCTCGCAGACAACGTGCTGGGCACGGAAGACAGCCTCGACGATGCCCTTCACCCGGAGGAACACTTCCTCGGGTGAAGGCGCGGCCGCGGAGCTGTCCCCGGCGTTGCCCATCAAGCCGATGCAGAGCCGGCCTTCCTCGCCGATGCTTCCGTCCTTCTCTTTTATGAATACGTCGCCGATCTCGAAAAACGCCGCCGCGGGGATCTGCCGTGCCGCGTTGCGGCCAAGAGCCGCCACCATCTGGGGCACAAGCGAGTTCCGCATCACCGCGTAGTCCGCGCTGACCGGGTTCGGCAACAGCACGCGCGACTCCGCGTCATCGGCGCGGAACAGGTCGAGCATCTCGGCGGACAGGAAACTGTAGTTCGCGATCTCGTTGAGGCCCAGCCCGGCAAGGTTGCGGCGGCACATTATGACCGCGCGCGTAGCGCTGTCATCCGCATCGGGGACCACCCCGGCAAACGGTATCGCCGCCGGGACCTCCTCGAGCCCGTGGATCCTGGCGACCTCCTCGATAAGGTCCGCCTCGATCTCTATATCCCTCCTGAACGACGGTGCGCGCACCGTGCAGCCGGCGTCGTCCCTGTCCACCACGGGCAACTCGAGCGACTCCAGTATCGTCACAATCTCATCATCCGGGATATCGGTGCCGATCAGGTCCCGAACACGCTGGTACCGGCATGTGACCGGAAGATCCGCCGGCTTGCCCGGGAACACGTCCACCACGCCCCTCGACGCCACCGCGCCCGCGTGCTCGACCATCAGCGCCGCGGCGCGCCTGCTCGCCCAGTCAACGGCGCAGGTGTCCACGCCACGCTCGAACCGGTGCGACGATTCGGTCATCAATCCCGTCTCGGAAACCGTCTTCCTGATGCGCGCCGGGTCGAACGAGGCCGCTTCCAGGAGGACCTTGTCCGTCTCATCCCGGATCTCGCTGCCGGCGCCGCCCATTACGCCCGCCAGCGCCACGGCACGCTTCGGATCCGCGATCACCAGCATTTCCGGGCCCAAATCACGAGTGACCTCGTCGAGCGTGGCCATCTTCTCGCCACCCTCGGCCGTGCGAACGATGATCTGCCCGTCGGAAAGCAACGTGTAGTCGAAGGCATGCAACGGGTGACCCGTCTCGAGCAGCACGTAGTTCGTGATGTCAACCACGTTGTTGATCGGCCTGACCCCGCAGAGCGACAGGCGCCGCTTCATCCAGATCGGGCTCGGCCCTATCTTCACGTCCGACAAAACACGCGCCGTGTAGCGGGGACACCCGGCCTCGTCGCGGATCTCGACCTGCACCTCGTCCTCGACCGCCCCGCCCGATTCCTCATAGTCCACAGACGGCCGGATCACCTTCGTGCCGAACAGGGCCGCTACCTCGCGCGCGATCCCCATGATGCTCAGGCAATCCCCGCGGTTCCAGGTCACCTCCAGCGTCAGAACCGTCTCTGGCGGCCCCAGCACATCGGGCAGCGGAGTGCCGGTGTCCGTCTCCGGGGGGAACAACATTATGCCGGAATGGTCGTCGGACAGGCCGAGCTCGTCCTCCGCGCACAGCATCCCTTCGGATGCGATGCCCTTTATCTCGGCCGACTCTATCTTCGTGCCGCCGGGCAGCGTCGTGCCGACCGGCGCGAATGCCGCCTTGTCGCCGGCCTCGAAGTTCTCCGCCCCGCACACGACCGCGTGCCGGCCCCGGCCGTCGTCCACCGTGCAGACCCGCAGCCCGTCCGAATCGGCGTGCGGCCGGACGTCCAGTATCTCGCCCACCACGATCCCTTCAAGCCCTTCGCCAACCGTGTCGATCGACTCGGTCTCGGTCCCGGAGAAGGTGAGCTTGTCCGCCAACTCCTTCGGGGTGGCGTCGAACTCAACGTACTCCTTAAGCCAACTGATCGGTACCTTCATCAAACAAACTGCTCCAGAAACCGCAGGTCGTTCTCGTAGAACGTTCTCAGGTCCTCTATCCCGTACTTCACCATCGCTATGCGCTCGATGCCCATCCCCCACGCATAGCCGGTGACTTTCATCGAATCGTAACCGACCTTGTCGAACACCCGCGGGTCCACCATGCCCGCCCCGCCTATCTCGATCCAGCCGTTGTGCTTGCACACGCGGCATCCCTTGCCGCCGCATACGTGGCAGGAGAAATCGACCTCCACGCTGGGCTCCGTGAACGGGAAGTAGTGCGGCCGGAACCTGACCCCCACCCCTGGTCCGAGTACCTGCCGGGCGTAATACGTAAGTATTCCCTTGAGATCGGCAAGCGACACACATTTGTCAACGTAGAGCCCCTCGATCTGGTAGAAGTTCGCGCTGTGCGTGGCGTCGGTGGTGTCCCGCCTGTAGCAGCGGCCCGGCGTGATTATCCGTACCGGCGGCGGCCGGCTTTCCATGACCCTGATCTGGACGGGCGATGTCTGTGTCCTGAGACACTCCCCCGTTTCCAGCCAGAACGTGTCCCTCGGGTCGAGAGACGGGTGATGGTCGGCCGTGTTGAGGGCCTCGAAGTTGCGGTACTTCGTTTCGACGTCAGGCCCCTCCGCAACGGTGAATCCAAGGGAGCCGAATATGCGTACCGCCTCGGCGATCACCAGCGATATCGGGTGCATGCTGCCCGTGGGCCGCCACGTGCCAGGAAGGGTACAGTCAAACGCCGGCTTCGCGGCGCCTTCGCCGGCCAGCCCGGCCTTCCGCTCCGCGAGCACCGCGCCCAGCGATTTCTTCAGTTCGTTCGCGGCGCGCCCTGCCGCCGAACGCTCCGAGGGTTCCAGGTCCTTCAGCCCCTTCATGATTCCGGGCAACAGTCCCTTGCGGCCCAGGTACTTGATCCGCACGGACTCGAGGTCCGCCACGGAACCCGCCGCCCGGGCGGCGGCAAGGGCCTCGTCGGTCAGCTTCGCAATCTCGCCTGCGTTCATGGGTGATACCTGTATAAAAAAAGAAGGCCATCCGCAAGGATGGCCTTCCGCGAGTTCGAAACGATCAGGAAAGGCCCGCCTTTGCCTGCTCGACAATCACTGTAAAGCCCTCCGGATCGTGGATCGCGATTTCCGAAAGCATCTTCCTGTTCAGCGCCACTTTGCTCTTGGTGAGCCCTTCGATCAGGCGACTGTACGTGATTCCCTGCGGCCGGCAGGCCGCCGATATCCTGGCAATCCAGAGGCTCCTGTAGTTGCGCTTCTTCTGCTTCCTGTGGACTGTCGCCTGCACCATGGCGCGGTCCACGGCCTCTGTCGCCTGCCTGAACAGCTTGCTGCGCGATCCCCTGAACCCCTTCGCCAGGGCGAGGCGGCGCTTCTTTCGCCGGTGTGACGCCGCTGCGTTGGTTGCTCTTGGCATTGTCTAGAACCTCTCCTCAGACTCCGGGGAAACCACTGATATCACGGATGAGCACGGGTTCGCGGGTTCAATTCCGGAAATCCGTTCTATGTCCGCGGTTTTCCTCCGGTTACGTTGACAGCATCTTGGTGACACGCTTCTCCTCGGCCGCGCTCAGAATCCCGGCCGCGCGGAGCTTCCGCTTCCGCTTCCTGGTCTTGCCGCCCAACAGGTGTCCGGTTCCGGCCTTGGAGTACTTGATCTTGCCCTTGGCCGTCTTCTTGAACCTCTTGGCAGCCGCTTTGCGTGTCTTGCCTTTCGGCATCTTCTGTTCTCTCTTCGGCCCTGCAAACAGGCCTGTTTCGGTCCATTTCTCAAACAAAGAGCCGGTACACTAGCCGAAAGACGGGCCGTAGTCCAGCCTTTTGCACAACTATTTGCCTTTAGCGGACCTCGCCCCCAGCATCGAGACGATGCTCCGCCCCACCAGCTTGGGCGCCATGTCGACCACCGACAGCTCCTCGCAGTCCTTCAGGGCCCGCTTGATGACCTCGAAGCCCAGTTCCCTGTGCGCGTTCTCCCGGCCCCTGAACTGGAGCGACAGCTTCACCTTGTGCCCCTTTTCCAGGAACTTCTTTGCGTGGTTGATTTTCGTCTCGTAGTCATGCTCGGCCACGTTCGCGTGGAACTTGATCTCCTTGACCGAACGGGTGTGTTGCTGCTTCCTTGCCTTCTTCCTCTTCATGCTTTCATCGTACCTGAACTTGCCGAAATCCATGATTCGGCATACAGGCGGATCGGCATTCGGAGATATCTCGACCAGGTCGAGCCCTTCCTGCTGAGCCAGCTTCAGGGCGTCTCTCGTGGCCATCACGCCGACCATCGTTCCGTCGGCCTTGACGCACCGGACTTGCGGCACTCGAATCTTGTGGTTCGCCCGTATGAACGAACGAGTGCTCTGTCTTCTCACGTGTCTCATGTTCGTGCTATCGCGTTCCCGGTCTAGCCCGGAACGCCCTTGCTCTCCTCCTCCTCCTTCAGTTTCGACTTCAGCTCGTCCGGCGACATCGCGCCGATATCGCCGTCCGTCCGACTCCTCACCGCGACCGTGCCCGCCTCGACCTCCTTCGGGCCGAGCACCAGCATATACGGCACCTTCTCAACCTGCGCCCGGCGGATCTTCGCCCCGATCTTCTCGGACTTCCGGTCCACCGTCGCCCTGAAATCACACGCCACCAAGCCGCCCGCAACTTTCTCTGCGTACTCCAGCTCCTTCTGCGTCAGCGGAAGCACCCGCACCTGCTCGGGCGCGAGCCATAGAGGAAACGCGCCTCCGTAGTGCTCTATTAGAATACCGAAAAACCTTTCCAGGCTGCCCAGCAGCGCGCGATGCACCATGTACGGCCGGTGCGGCTTGCCGTCCTCGCCCACGTAAGTCATGTCGAAGCGCTCCGGGATGTTGAAATCGAACTGCACCGTGCTCAGCTGCCATTCGCGCCCCAGCGCATCCTTGATCTTGAGATCTATCTTCGGCCCGTAGAACGCGCCGCCGCCCTCGTCCACGTCGTAGGGAATCCGTTCGGCTTCCAACGCGCCCTCGAGCGACTCCGTGGCCTGCGTCCAGCGGGCCTCCTCGCCCACCGCCTTCGCCGGCCGCGTGGACAGGTAGGCGTTGACCTCGTTGAAACCGAACGCCCGGAACATGGCGAGCGCGAATCTCACCGTTTCCTTCACTTCGTCCTCGATCTGCTCGGGCGTGCAGAAGATATGCGCGTCGTCCTGCGTGAAGCCGCGCACCCGCAGCAGCCCGTGCAACACCCCGCTCTTCTCGTAACGGTACACCGTCCCCAGCTCGGCCCAGCGCAGCGGCAGGTCCCTGTAGGACCGCTTCTGCGACTTGTATATCTGGATGTGGAACGGGCAGTTCATCGGCTTGATGTGGAACTCGTTCCCGTCCACCTCCATCGCGGAGTACATGTTCTCGCGGTAGAACTCCAGGTGGCCCGACTTCTGCCAAAGCCCCGCGAGACCTATGTGGGGCGTATACATCAGCTCGTAGCCCGCCCGGAAATGCTCGCGCCGCCAGAAATCCTCGATCGCCGCCCGGATCCGCGCGCCCTTCGGATGCCAGTGGATCAACCCGGGCCCCACGTCATCGCTGATGCTGAACAGGTCCAGCTCGCGCCCGAGCTTGCGGTGGTCGCGCTTCTTAGCCTCCTCGATACGGTTGAGCAGTATTTTCAGTTCCTTGGGCGACCCGGCCGCTATCCCGTAGAGCCGTTGCAGCATCGGATTCATCTCTGAGCCGCGGAAATACGAACCCGCGACCGACGTGAGCTTGAAAGCCTGGATCTGCTTCGTCGACTCCAGGTGCGGACCGCGGCACAGGTCAATGAAATCGCCGCACTTGTAGAAGGTTATGCTCTCGCCTTCCGGTATGTCGCCCAGACGGTCGACCTTGTAGGTCTGGCCCGCGTCCTCGAGGAGCTTCCTCGCCTCCTCGCGGGACACTTCCATCTTCTCGAAGGGGATGTTCTCGGACACAATCCGTCGCATCTCCTCTTCGATAGCGGGGAAATCCTCGGGGGAAATTCGCTTCGGGAGGTCGAAGTCGTAGTAAAAGCCGTCCTCGGTCGCCGGGCCGATGTCGAGCTTGACGTTCTCGTACAACCGGCAAACCGCCGCCGCCATCACATGCGCCGCACTGTGGCGCATCTTTTCCAAATCCAACAGACAAACCTCCCTGCAGAGTCAAGGGAAAGCAGGGGGCAGAAAGGATCGCAAGGGGCCCCCGGCCCAGTCCCCATCACAAAACAAAATGGAGTATACTCTTTCCGAGGCGGGTGTCAACGTTCGATATCGGTCGCTACGCGACCGGCCGCCTTACCCCGGCCCAGCAACCACGCATGCAACCCAAGTACCTCTACCTCCGCCAAAGCCCGATCCCAAACGCTCAAGTCGTCCATGACGCCCACGAACCCGTGCCGCCACCGGCCGGGGCCCGAACGCCCGAGGTACATCGGCGTCCCGGAGTTCACCACCCCGCCGGGCGCCACTCGCACCGTGTCCCGCTTGCCGTCTATGTAGAGACACATCCGTTCTCCGTCGTACGTCAACACCAGGTGAACCCACCGGCTCGACGGCAACACCGCCCGGGAAACGAGCCTGTCAACCGCCAGGCCGTCGGCCGACGCCCCGGCATGACGAATACCGGCCCGTACGCGGCTGTCCGGGCCAACGCCCAACCAGACGTCCCGCGACTTCAGCCCGCCCCGGGCCAGGATGCGCTCGTCCACCTCCTCCACGGTATGCCGGAACACACACACACTCACCGTCAATCTGGACTCGTGCCAGAAGGACGTGGCCGCCGGCACCGCCACGTAGTCATCAACTCCGTCAAACCAGTGGCCCTTTCCCCAGCGTCCCTGCGACACCGGACGCCCACCGTGATTGATGCCCGGGCTCGAGACCGTCGCCCAGTCACGAATCCGTTCCTTTTCCCCGGCATTGAACGTGTAGCGCAGCACCAACCCGCCGGTCAGTCCCCCGGGTAGCGCCTCCTCGGGATTCACCGGCCGCTTCCCGTCGGTGCAACACGATTCGGCCGACGCCAGCCACCTGTCTATCCGGGTAATCTCGGCCGCGGCCCCCGCTTCCTCGTCGTCGTCGTCCGCCGACTCCGCGCAACGGCGCATATCCACCAGCCTGCTGCGATACGACCGCGCCAACCGTATCCTCCGCAAATCCAATTCCCCTTCCGGCCTGGCGCGGGCCTCCGCCTCTTTCCCGGCCGTCACCGCGGCGCGCTCGTAAGCCCGCTTCAGAGCATCCAAGTCGGACGGCGGCACTCCCGCGGCCCAGTCCGCGCCGCCGGCCAGGCACGTCCAGGCCAACAGAACAGAACATATGGCCACATTTCGCATTTCGACTCCTTCGGTCCGCCGGCCGGGGGCGGCGCCTCCCACGGCACCCCCCCCCGGTCCGGCGTTAGCTCGTCCTAGTTCGTCAGCTGCTTGATCTTAACAACAGCCTTCTTCGGGATGTATACACGGTCCTTAACAACCGTGTGAATACTGTTCGGCCCCGGGCCATCGTCATCGACGCCAAGGCGCAACGGCGCATAGACCACCAGGCTGCCGAGCGTGTACTCGTCACCGTCGTGTATCAGCAGATCCTTGCTGATCGGCAGGCGGCACTCGTCCCTCACTACCAGCACCGGGTTTTCGGCGTCGGTCACGTCGAGTTCCCACTCACCGGGGAAAACGTCGTCCACGTTGATGTAGAGTTCCGCGCTTAGCTTCTCGAGGCTTTCACCCCACAGCTTCGTAATGATCCGCGGCAGCTCCGTATTGTCGCGGGTCTGCTGCGAGAACACGTTGGGATACATCCACACAGGCACCTCTTCGCCGTTGTGGCCGTGTGTCGTCCAACCGATCACCGTGTGGTTTTTCGAGATGACACGCGCAAGCGCATAGCTCATACCCAACGCCGGCTCGAGCGCCAGGATCTCCGCCACGTCATCGTCCGTGGCCGTGATGTTCCAGTGCGCAAGGAGCTGGGCCTTGATGTTCAGCGGGCTCGGGTCGTCACCAATCATCCGCACGACGCCGTTCGCGGTCATCGTCATACCCTTCAGGGGATCGACGAGATCCTCGATCGACGTTGCCGTGTAAGGCGTACGCGCGTCGGACTCGTAATGCCCGATCTTCATGCCGCCCGTGTTGTGATCAGGGAAGGCCATGACCAGCGTACTACGGTGCTCGTCCGCGAAGCCCTTCGCCACCTTGACCGCGTCGTCGAACGCTATCATGTCCGTGACCATGTAGACGGGGTCATTGTTGTGGCCGGCCCAGTCGACCTGCGGACCTTCGACCATCAGGAAGAAGCCTTTCGGGTTCTTGCTGAGGACCTCGATAGCCTTCGCAACCATCTCCGCCAGGGACGGCTCGTGTGTCGCGAAATGCTTGCGGTCAATGTCGGGGTTCATGTGGCTTTCCTGGAAAGCCCCCCAGATCTTACCGCTCGTCACCGCATCCATCTGGTCCTTGGTCTCCACGAACTGGTATCCGCGGTCAAGAAGCACCTGGATCAGGTTCTCCCCGTCCGTGCGCTTGCCGCCCGCTTCGGGGATTCCGTCGCCCGTCAGGTCGTCCGGGTTCCCGTCGCCGTCCGCGTCGATCCCGCCCTTTGGGTAGAGATGACGCTTGCCGCCGCCCATGACCACGTCCACGTTCTCGTAGACCATGTGTTCGGTGATCTCGTTGTCCCACCCGCGGTCCGCGATGTGACACGCGAACCCGGCCGGGGTGGCGTGCGAGACGCGGCACGTCACAACAATGCCCACCGACTTGCCCTTCTTCTTGGCCATTTCCAGCACGCTGGCCACGGGCACGTACGGTCCCGCCGTCGGAACAAGCCCCGTCAGCAGGTCGTTCTCCCTCGGGCCAATGCCCAGGAACCGAACCGTGGTCTTGTGCCCGCAGGCAAACGCCGTCGACGCCGCTGCCGAGCCGGTGATGACGGAATTCGCCATGTGGGTTTTCTTCACTCCGGCAACCTAGACACACATTGTGAGAACCGTATTGCCGCCGTGTTTGTTCTTCCTGTAATCGGCGCATTCCGCTATCATGAAGGGGTTCCGCCCCGCGGATAGAGGAAAGCCGGAACACGTAGGGGAAAACCCTACAGCGTGGATGGAGCGGTCCTGCAGGCGGGGGGAAAGCTGTCCCGTTCGGGCTGCTAGAACTTCCCCTTGTACGGGATCTTCTGGTCGTACTCCTTGGCGGTACGCCGGAGCTCGAGCATGGTCTCGCGCGTCGGGTTGCGGGCGTACTCGCCGATCAGGTGGTAGATCTTCTGCCTGGCCCAGTTCTCCCTTATCAACTTGTCGCGTGTCGCCGCGCGCCCGCCGAGAGACAACGTGAACACCATGTCGCTCTGCGCCTCGCCCGCCACGCCCGCGGCCTGGAAGACGAGCGTCGGCGTTCCCTTCCGATACCGGCCGTACAGGACCAGGTCCCTGTCAAGGTAGAGGTTGCTCGTCAGGACGGGGTACACCTCGATGCTGCCCGCGCCGGCGAAACGGAACTTCACGTCCGAAAGCACGGGCCGCGCCACCTCCTTGCTCAGCCGCTCCAGGGATTCGGGTATCCCCCACCGGCCGCCTTCCACGGGCGCGGTACCGCCGCGGTTGCAGTAGCTGAGCAGGTCGAGCAGGTACATGTTCGCGGCGCTGATCGTTCCCATGGTGAACACCGATATGCCGCCGTCGTTGAGCTTGCTGAACTCGCCGATGATGTCCGAGCTCTTCATCAGCCCGGTCGTGGAACGGCCGTCGGTCACCACCAGCGCGATAACAGGACGGCCCTTCGTGCGCGGCAGCTTGTGCAGCTCCCGGATCGACTTGAATATGTCCGTGCTTCCCATGGACCGCATGCCGTCCACGTACTCCTTCGCCTTCTTGACGGACTCGGGCGTCTTCGCGGTCCAGCTATCGAAACACAGGTCCAGCTTGTCGCGAAAGCCCGCCACGTTGAAGCGATCGTTCGACCCCAGCGCATCGATGCATTGCTTCAGGCCTCGTCTGCAGAAGAAGAGGCGCTGCTCCGCCATCGACGCGGAACAGTCCTGCACGAATATGATGTCCTTCGGCATTACGGGAAGCACGTCCTTGCCCGCCCGCCGAACGTCCACCTTGAAGTAGCCGTATTCACGGTCGCCCGAGCTGCTGTAGGTGTTCACACCCGCCACCAGGAAGCTCTCGATCGCCTTGGCCTCGGTGATCGCCTCGCGCGGCTCGGCAACAAACGACCGCGCGGTCTCCTTTACGCCGGTGTCGTCGAGAATCAGCCGCGCGATCTCGGTCCTCCCGCCCCCGGCCGTCTCGCCCTTGATCGGCGCGCGCTCGGGCAGCCCGGTCTTGAAAGCGCTTACCGCGCCGGCGCCCGCGCCCGCCGTCTTCTCGGGGTTCACCGGCATCACGATATCGGACGCGTTCGCAACGCGCTCTATGTCCGGGATCCGCCGGCGCGGCGAAGTCCCCACCTTGTCCGCCGCGATCCGTTTCTTGATCGACAGTATCTCCTGCCTCGGCTCCCATGCCCGGCGGTTCTCAACGGCTTTCGGCTCGACCACGCTGCGCTCGGGGCCCTTGACCGTGTCGGCGGAAACCGGCGGCGGCGCCATGGCCACCTCGTTCGGCGTCCTGCCCAGCGACTTCACCTTCCCCGCCGCATCCACTTTCGATATACCCGTGTCCGAACGGGACGGCAACGGCTTCGGTTTCGGAGAGGGCAGGCTTTTCTTGACCTCCTTGAGCACCATGCTCTGGTCGGCCGACTCCTTCTTCGGTTCCCTCAGCAGGATCGGTATCTCCAACTGGAAGTCCGCCATCCAGATCGCAATCCCGAGATGGAGCCCGACGGACAACACGCACGCCACAACCGCGGCAAACGTGTGCTGCGGCCGCACAATCTCAGCCGCATATGGCTGTGAAGTCTGTTCCATCTCTTCCGCCGAAGTGATCAGTGCAAGACTCTCCCACTACCGGTCATTGGTCATTGGTCATTGGTCACTGGTCATTGGTCATTGGTCACTGGTCATTGGTCATTGGTCATTGGCCACCGGTCGCTTCTTCCCTCCCACTTTCCCCGCCCATTCACTCTTCGGATAGCGCTCGACCAGCTCCTCGAACGCTTTCTTCGCCGACTCGTCGCTGCCCGCGGCCGAGAACGCCTCGCCCGCCTCGTAAAGGCACTCCGGCACCAGTTCCGGGTCGTCATACAACACCGCCACGCTCATGAAAAACCGCGCCGCGGCCCCGGGGTTCTTCTGTCCCTTCGCCGTATGGCCCAGCCCGGCGTAGGCCTTGGCCCGGATGCCCAGCATTTCGCCGCCCGCCGCCATCTCGGCCGCGCGCCTGAAGTAGTCGCCCGAGCTCTTGTACCGCTTCGCGTCGAGCGCGATCTCGCCGAGCCGCAGAGCCGACTCAGCCGCCAGGATCGTCCCTTCCTTGCTCTTAAGCGCTTCCCCGTACGCCTTCGCCGCGGCCGCCGGATCGCCCTTCCTGAGCTGTGCGCGGCCGATCAGGCACCAGCCGATCTGGCGCCAGCCGGCGTCCTTGCTGCGCTTCACCAGGACCTCGGCCGACTTGACCGCTTCGTCGTAGTCCTTCTTGTCGATTGCCTGCTGCGCCAGCCACTCCAGCATCTCCGGGGAGAACTCGTCCTTGAGTGACGACTCGAGGAGCGGCTGGAACAGCTTCGCTGACTCGTCGGTCTTCCCCTGCTTGTGCAGAACGCTCGCGAGCTGGAAGTTGATCTCGCGCGCGAGCTCCCTGCCCGGCTTCTGCTTCAGCGCCGTGCGCAGCTCGGCTTCCGCGTCCTTCATCTTGCCCGCCTTCTTGAGAAGTATCCCGTGCCAGTAGTGCGCATCCGCGGCCATTCCCGTCTTCGGAAACTTCTCGAGCAGCCCGAGCAGGCTCGCGATCGCGTCCTTGTCCCGGCCCAGCCTGATCTCGCTCATCGCCCTGTGGTAGATGGACTCCTCCACCAGGGCGTGCTTCGGGTACTTCTCCACAAGCGCGCTCCAGTCACGCGCCGCCTCGTCGTGCGCATCGTCCTTGGCGCGGCAGAACGCCGACGCGAAGAGCGCGCGCGGCGCCAGTTCGTTCTTCGGGAAGTTCGCGACCAGCGTCGTGTAGTAGCGGGACGCCTCCTTGTACTCCTTGCGCTCCTGCAGGTAGTGCGCGAGCCGGTACATCGCGTCGGCCGCGACGTCGCTCTTCGGGAAGTCACGCGCGATGAGACGGTAGTACTGAACCGCGTCGGTCGTCTGTTTCAGCGCGGCATGCGACTCGGCCATCAGCCAGTAGACATCCTTCCGCACCGCGTCGGTCAACGTTACCTGCCCGGCTTCCGTTATCGCGTCCTTGTACTTGCCCATCTTGTAGCAGACGACCGCCCGCTCGTAATGCACGGCCTCCGTGAAGCGGCTTTTCGGGTCCTCCTTCTGGAGCCGCGCGTAGGTCTTCGCCGCCTCCGTGTTCTGCATCAGCTGCCGCTCACAGTTCGCCTTCAGGTATAGCCACTCGCCGTGCTGCCTTTCCTCTTTCTTGTCCTTCAACGCCTTGTCGGCATAACGCAGCGCTTCCGCGAAAAGCCCCGCGTTGTGCGCCGCCCATGCCGCCTGGAGCCGCGCCTCGAACGAGCGCCTGTCGTCGGGGTAGTCGTTGAACAGCTTTTTGTACGCCGCGAAGCTCTTGTCGAAAGCGCGGCGCCGGAACTGGAGATCGCCCGACTGGAACAGCGCCTCGGCGGCCATGCGCGCGTCCTTCGTCTTCTCCAGAACGGTCGCATAGAGGACCAGCGCTTCGTCGAGCCGTTTCGGGTCCGTCTTCGCGCCCAGGTCCCTGCCGTATATCTGGCCCAGCTCCAGCAGCGCGTAGGTGAAGAACTCGGAATCGGCGTGGTGCTTCCGCACCTGCTCCAGGCTCACGGCAGCGTCTTCCGGCTTGCCCGCCTTGACCAACGCCACCCCGCGCATGTACCGCGAGGCCACCAGGATGTCGTCTGGCGGGCCCGCTTCGACAACCTTCCCGTACGCTTCCGCCGCTGCCTCGTGCTTGCCGTCCGCGAAAACCAGGTCGGCGTACCGGAAGCCCGCCTTGAAACGGTGTTCGCTCTTCGGGAACTTGTCGAACACCGTTCGCAGCTCTGCCTGCGCCGCCGCCGCGTTGCCCAGGTGCCGGTAGCTCTCGCCCAGCCTGAAATGAGCGACATCCAGCTTGTCGCTCTTGGGGAATTCGCGCAGGAACGTCTTGTACTCCGTTATGGCCAACTCGTACATGCCGCGGGCGTACAGCCCGTTGGCGAACTGGATACGCTCGGCGTCCGTCAACGCCCCGGCGGACGTGAGGACAAGGCATGCGTACAGGGCAATCGCCACGTAACGCGTTACTCGATCTGTTCGAACGGATCTCATGGGGCCCCTGCGGTTTCCGCAGCGGCAGTGGCGAATGAGATATTCCAGATGTCGACCTTCCGGCACAGGTCCAGCACGTTCACCACGTGCCTGTAGGCGGTGTTCTCGTCTGCTCTTATCAGTATCGGTTGACCCGGAAACATCTTCACTACACGGCCCAACAGGATTGACAGGTCCTCCTCGCTCAGGGCCTTGCCGTGTATCACCGTGCTCCCGTCCTTCAGGATGTTCACGATGATCTCACCGGGCAACCGGTCCGGCACCTTCCCGGTGTCCGCCGTGGGAAGCGTTATGTCGATCTCGGTTTCCCACTGGGCAAAGATCTGGCTGGCGATGAAGAAGGAAAGCAGGATGAAGATGACGTCGATCATCGGTGCAAGCTGGAACCCCGGGTGTTCCGCCCTTTGTCTGCCGCGGAAGTTCATCGTCTGCTCAACATTGCGGTAAGCACGTCGGTAGATGCCAACTCGAGAAGCGACACCAGCTTGGACGCTCTCCTCCTGAAATACGCATAGAAGGTCATCGCCGGGATGCCGACGATCAACCCGTAGGCCGTGGTGACAAGCGCCTGCGACACGCCCGCGGCCAGCGCGACCGGCTTTGCCGACGCGATGTCCGTGGCCACGGTGCTGAACGCGCGTAACATACCGAACACGGTGCCGAGCAGCCCGACCATCGGGCTTATCACGGCAATGTCCAGCAGGTACTGAGTCTGGCCCATGATCGATTCAGCCTGCCGGCTTCCCTCGCCTTCTATTACGTCGCGCACCATCCCGGGCTCGGCCTCCGCCACGTGGCGCCTGTAATCCAGTGCCGCCAGCGCCACGCTGGAAAGCGGGCACGAATGGTACTCGCAGATTCGGCGCGCGTCGTCCAGGTCACCCGCCCTGATCTTCTCTACCAGCTCACGCCGCAAGGGGCGCGGCGCTATCTGCCCCTCGCTCAGCACAACGAGGAAGTATATCACGAACGCGAGGGCCAGGACCGACATCGCCGAGAGCACATACATCAGCCAGCCGCCGCTCTTGATAATCTGCCTGATGGACATTCTCCTGTTTACCGACATGTCCTCCGTCGCATCATCCCCGCCCCCCCCGGTCTCGGCCACTACTTCCGTCACCGCGCCGGGAGGTGCCGCCGCGCGACAATCCGCGCTCCACGGCATGCCCAATCCAACGGCAATCGCTACTATCAACAAGAAAATCCAGACCCTGGTCATTCAGTCTCCTCCACGCGACACGCTCCTACCTAAGAATACGCCCGCGCGCCTATTCTATTTCTTCAATTCCGGATATTTTATGCCCAGAAGCTTCGATATCGCCCCATGATAGCTGCGGCGCCGTGACAAGACGAACCGCTTCGCCGCGGACAACCGCCCGGCATAGCCGGCGAAGTCCAGCCCCGCCGTCCCGCCAACGTGGGTCTTGCGGGCGATCGCCTCGGCAGGGTCGGCGTCCGACAACCCCGCCAAACCCGTTTTGACCCGGTCGTAGGCGTCACGGAACGACATACCTTCCAACACCAGCCGCGCGACCTCGTCCGTGGCAAATACCCCCGGCGAGAACCCGGCAAGCAACGCCTTCTTGTTCGGAACGAGCCCCCCGACCAGCAGGCCCATGATCCGCAGGCAGGCCCGCGTCGTGACCACGCCCTCCATGAACGGCTCCTTGGTCTCCTGCAGGTCGCGGTTGTACCCGCCCGGCAGCCCGTTCAGCACGCCGGCCACCGCCGCCGCGTGCGCCGTGACCCTCGCGCTCCTGGCCCGGACCAGCTCCAGCACATCCGGGTTCTTCTTCTGCGGCATGATGCTGCTCCCGGTACAGTACTCCGCCGGAAGCTCGAAGCAGCCGAATTCCGGCATTGAATAAAGCATAATGTCGCTTGCCAGGCGCGACAGCGTGATCATCACTTGCGACATCGCCGAGAGAATCGCCAGCTCGCACTTCCCGCGCGCGCCCGCCGCGTGCAGAACGTTGTGCACCGGCGCCTTGAAGCCCAGCAGCCGTGCGGTGAGATTCCTGTCAACCGGCACCGGCATCCCGTAGCCGGCCGCCGCGCCCAGCGGACAGCAATCGTTCAGATCGTAAGCCGCAACGAGCAGGTCGTTGTCGTCAAGCAGGCTCTCCACGCACGATGACGCCCACAGCCCGACGGAGCTCGGCATCGCCGGCTGCATGTGGGTGCGTCCCACCATCGGGAGCTTGGCGTGCCTGCGCGCGAACTTGAGCAACGCGGCCGCCAGCGTGTATACTTCGTCGAAACACTGCAGCAGGTTCTCCTTCGCATAGAGCCGCATGTCCACCGCGACCTGGTCGTTCCTGCTCCGCGCGAAGTGCACTTTCTTGCCCACGGCGCCAAGCTTACGGGTCAGTACCCGTTCTACCGCGAGATGAACGTCCTGGTCGTCTTCGGTTATGTCGAACTTCCCGCGTCGCGCCCGCCGCATGATCCCCACGAGCGCCGCGATCACGTCTTTCCGCTGCCGCACGCCCATCAGCCGCGGGCGCACCTCGATCCCCGATAGCATGGTCACGTGCGCCGCCGTGCCTATGCAATCCGCCTCGACCAGCGCGGCGTCCAGCGCCGGGTCTTTTCCCGCCGTGAACGCCAGGACCTCCCGGTCAATATCGCCGACTATCGTCTTCCGCGTCGCCATTCCCCTGCTTCTCCTCAAACTCCGTCAACGCTTCCTCGGCTTCCGCCAACAGCGTCTTCAGCTCCTTCTCCGACTTTCCGCGGCCCAGCGCCTCCAGGAACCGGCAAATCCCTTGCACTACGGCCCCAAACTCCTCCCCCCGTCCCACGGCAAGAAGCTTGAGCGATATCGATTTCCGCCGGCAGAACTCCGGAATCCACTCCTCGTCCCGCCGCGCGACCAGGCCGTCCAGGTCCGTCACGCCGCCAAAATCAACGGTCAACGGAATACCACAATTCCCCGGGTAAAGCAATAGCTGCGCCTTGAGCGTGGCTACCGCGCCCGGCGTCGCCACACCCGGCGCATAAACCACGCGCCGGCGCCCGTGAAGCCAGTAGTCCCAGGCTTCCTCGACACTGCCCGCCGAATCCCCCTTGCCGAGATCGGCGGCCAGCCACCGGATATCGATCTGCTCTCCCGCGTCAAGGCTCTTGATGAGCCGGCGGAACCTTTCCCTGCGCCCGGGCTGCACCATGAGCCAGTTCACCAACACCGCGCTCATGCTCCTGTCCAGCTTCGGCTCGCCGTTTGCCGTCTTCACCACCTTCCCGTCAGCCGCCAGGAAATCCGCGATCGACGCCAGCTTACCTTTCTCCCAGCGCCCGGTCACATCCATCATGTTGGGGCCGCGCAGGTTCGGGTCGATATACTGCGCCAGTCCCTCCGCGAGCCACGCGGGCACCGCGCGGCGCACCCCGGCATCGCCCTGCCCCGCCCGCCGGGCCCGCCCGATCGTTGCCGTCAGTTGCCCCGCCAACAGGAGGCGGCATAGCGCCCGGCGGGCCACCTCTACGTCTATCCGGGCATGGTTCCACAGCGTCATACGCTGAACGAATCTGCCCGGAACAACTTCTTCGCTCACGGCGAGCCGGCCGTCCCGCGGATTGCCGCCCGACCGTACCAGCAGCTGTATTACCCGCGACATGAACGGAGACGGGATCCCGACGGCCTTGTCAAGCCTGGTCACGACGTCCTCCGCCCAACCGGCCAGCACCAGGTTATCTGCCCTGTTGGTGCCGGTGATGAGGAAATGACCCGATGCGCTGCGCAGCATCTTCCCGTCGGTCAGCGCCCGTATCCGCCTGGCTATCTCCGCTTTTGACGGCGGCACGTCCCCGCCGGCCACCGTTTCCCCGGGGCCGCCCGCGGCACGGGCGGAGAAGGAGAGTGTGGAATAGAGGACGAACAACAGGCAACAAGATGCGCTGCGAAGAGACAAGGTGCTTCTCGAGTCCGGCACGAAGCGGAGTTCCAAGCTGCCGACTACTTTCTTTTCTTGTAGACCACGGTGACCTTGTCGTCAGCCATCGTGATCTGGGAAAGCGATGATACGGTCTTCCATTCCTTCAGGGAGGACAGCCGCTTGTGAACATCCTTCACAACCATCGTCTTGAACGGCGGAAACAGGGGCATCATTCCGATCTTCGCGCCCCTGACGAAAAGCCGGCCCCCTCTCGGCACGCACTTGAGGTCGTAGGATATGCTCACGTCGACCTCGTAGAATTTCAGGTCGAGCTTACCGAGCTTCCGAACCATCCGCACCCGGCACCATCCCTTCTCTATGTCCACGGACACACCGGCCTTGATCGTATGCTTCGCGACGTGATCGAGATACCCGTTGACGGCTTCCTCGGTCCAGGTGCGTTTCTTGTTGGCGCTGCGCTCAAGGTAGCCGATATCGCGCTGGAGATTCCTGCCGGGCACCGGCTTCCCGGCCTGTCCTATGGGCTTTGACATGGGAATCGCCGCCAGGACAACCATCCCAACCAGTAAAAGGAGGAACAGCACTAGAAGCTTCTTCCAGTGACTCTTGAACCAGCTCGGCCGTACGCTCTCCGCAACCGCCTCGCTGGTCATCGCCGTCAGGTCGAGCTTCCCGCCACACTGAGAACAGAACACGCGCCCCAGAGCATTCTGAGTTCCGCAAGCTGGACACATTAGCATAGTATCACCTATTCCTTCTTAGCCGCCGTTGACGTTCCCGTGGTGCCGGCCGGCGATTCTTTCTTGGTGTCGCTTTTCGCCGCCGTGCTCTCGCTCTTCTCCTTACTGGCGCCTTCCGAGTAGCTCTTGCTCCTGTAATCGGTCTCGTAGAACCCGGACCCCTTGAAGATTATCCCCGCCCCGGTGCCGAAGACTCGCCGCACCTTGCACCGGCACTCCGGGCACCGCTTGACGGGCTCGTCCGTCATGCTCTGGAACTTCTCGAAGTGGTGCCCGCACTTCAGGCATTCGTACTCGTACGTCGGCATACAACCTACTCCATATCTTCAAGGCTAGTCTCTTGACTCTAGACCCCCCAACAACTATTGTCAATCAGCGTTTGGCCGGCCGTCGTCACCTGCGGCGGAGGCCCGCCGCGCTCCAGGGCCTTGGAGGAACGGCTTGCACGCCGTCCGTCCTGCTACGGTCGGGATGGAATCCAACCCTCGATTGGAAATCCCCTGGAGAGCGGCGGGCCGCCGCCGCATAAGACAAGGCTTTCTCACCGCTCAGAGCGCCTCATGGACCTGAAAAAATACATAGCGCAAAAGACAGCGTTCGTCGACGCCCGGCTCGATGCCGAGATGCCGGGCGAGAACATAGAGCCCACGCTCCTGCACAGGGCCATGCGCTACGCCGTATTCCCGGCAGGGAAACGCCTGCGGCCCGTCGTCTGCATGGCCGCTGCCGAAGCCGTGGGCGCGAACGGCGAGAACGCCATCCTGCCCGCCATGGCCGTGGAGCTGTTCCACTCCTATACCCTGATCCACGATGATCTGCCCTGCATGGATGATGACGATACACGCCGGGGGAAACCGACCTGCCACGTCGAGTTCGGCGAGGCAAACGCCGTGCTCGCCGGCGACGCGCTCCAGGCGCTCGCCTTCGAGTTGCTGGCCGGGCACCGGCCGCCGGCCTGCGCCGCCGCGATGGCAGTTCTGCTCGCCCACGCGGCGGGAAGCCTCGGCGTTGCCGGCGGACAGGTAAAGGACCTGGCGCTCGGCGACGACCCGCCCACCCCGGAAACCATCGACTACATACACCTGCACAAGACCGCCGATCTCTTCAGGGCCGCCACGGCCATGGGCGCCATGGCCGGCGGCGCCGACGATGCGCAGGTGGACGCACTGTCACGATACGGCACCAACCTCGGACTGGCGTTCCAGGTGACCGACGACCTGCTGGACCTCCCCGCTTCCGGCGTACCCGACAAGACAGACGGCGCATCGTACCTGCTGGTTCACGACACCGACACCGCGCGCGCCCGGGCCAGATCCCTGGCGGACGAGGCGCTCGCCACGCTGGATAGCTTCACCGGCACGGGCAGGGACGCGCTGGCCGCCATAGTGGAGTTCGTTGTCGAAAGAGAGCATTAGCGGCTTAATCAGAAAGAGCTGCGATGAGAAACAAGATGATTTGGGCATGATCGGACACGGTCAGCAGTGAAGGTGGCAGGTCAAAGGTGCAGGTGCAGCGGAAGCCGGAGTCATTATTGAGAGCGTGAGAATACCTTACCTTCACTTGCGACTTGCACTTTTGACCGGGCCGGTGCGCTCTTTGGTTGTGGCCACCGGCCGCCCTAGGATGATTCCGGACACACGATACAGCATACCGGAGTTCCCATATCCTGCATCCTGCATCCTGCACCGTCCCGATCCCCAATGAGAACCTTCCTCCTTTTCTGCATCGCCGGGCTGATCTCCTACCTTCTGGGGGCGATTCCCTTCGGGTTCCTCGTCGCCCGCGCGCAGGGAGTGGACATTCGTGCAGTCGGCAGCGGGAACATAGGAGCCACCAACGTCCTCCGCTGCCTGGGCAGGAAATGGGGGGCACTCACGCTGCTGTGCGATGCGCTGAAGGGTTTCATCCCCGCGTTCGTGCTGCCGCCGCTCCTGTGCGGCGCGTTCGACGCCGAGCCCGGCGACTTGATGCCCGTCGTCTGCGGTTTCATGGCCGTGGCCGGGCACAGCTGGCCCGTCTACCTGCGGTTCAAGGGCGGGAAAGGCGTGGCGACAACAGCGGGGGCGCTGCTCGGCATAGCGCCGCTGCCGCTGGCCGTCGGGCTCGCCGCATGGATCATCGTCTTCGCCCTGTCCCGGTACGTCTCGGCAGCATCCATCACCGCCGCCGTAGTCATACCCGCCGCCGCCTGGGGCCTCGCATGCCGGCCGTGGCTGCCGGATTTCAACCGCGGGTGCGTGGTTCCGGCAATGCTTACCGTCCTCGGTGCACTCGTGATCGCCAGGCACAAGGCCAATATCAAACGTCTGCTGGCCGGTACCGAGAACCGGTTCGGATCCGGGAAGAAATATGAGCAGAAAAATAGCGGTAATAGGTGACGGCGGCTGGGGCACGGCCCTGGCGCTGCTCCTGCACGGGAACGGGCACGCGGTGACCGCCTGGGGACCGTTCCCGGAATATGTCAAGACCATCGCGGAACGGCGCCGGAACGAGAAGTTCCTGCCGGGAATCCAGCTGCCGCCCGAAATCGAGTGGACCACGACCCGCGCGGATGCCGTTGCAGGCGCGGACGTGGCGGTGCTCGCCGTGCCGTCCCGGTTCTACGCCGATACGATCGGGTCGTTCGCCGGGCTGATCCCCGATTCGTGCCTACTGGTCAACGTCGCGAAGGGGTTGGACGAGAACACGCACGAACGGATGAGCCGCGTCGCCGAGCGCGTCCTCGGCCGCGCCCCCGTCGCCGTGCTGTCCGGCCCCAGCCACGCCGAGGAGGTCGCCCGCGGCATTCCTACCGCCGTCGTGGTGGCCTGCGACCAACCGGAACCCGCCCGCCGGCTCCAGTCGATCTTCGCAGCCGCCCGGTTCAGGGTCTATACATCCGACGACACCCTGGGCGTCGAGCTCGGGGGGACGCTCAAGAACGTCATCGCCATCGCCGTCGGCGTGAGTGACGGACTGGGCTTCGGCGACAACACCAGGGCCGCGCTCATCACGCGCGGCCTTGCCGAAATCACGCGCCTCGGCTCCGCCCTGGGCGCAAGGCCCACCACGTTCTCAGGACTGAGCGGCATGGGCGACCTGATCGTTACCTGCACCAGCCGCCACAGCAGGAACCGCGGCGTTGGTGAACGGATCGGCCGCGGCGAGACCGTGGACCAGGTGCTCGGCAGCACCGCGCAGGCGACCGAGGGCGTCTGGAACTGTGCGGCCGCCAGGACCATGGCCCGCGAGCTCGGCATCGAAGTGCCGATAACCGAGGAGGTATACTCGATTGTCCACGAAGCCAAGCCCCCCGCCGATGCCGTCGCCTCCCTGCTCGAACGCAACACCCGCCCCGAGTAGGAATCAGTAGTCATTACTGCTGTCCGCGAAGTCTGCCGTCCCACTCGTAGCGCGGTCTTCCAAGGCCGCGCAGTCTCACCAAGTAACAAGGCGGCCGGTGGCCACAACCAAGGAAGACCGGCCGCCAGTGAAAGTGCCAGGTGAAAGTGAAGGTAAGATACTCTCACGCTCTCAATAATGACT
>Ga0272442_10000798_pt1 | contig 49377 bp, 42 predicted proteins | sample SSMForm2O_FD_200262 | JGI IMG/M metagenome (GOLD analysis project Ga0272442, IMG submission 200262) | Marine sediment archaeal communities from Little Sippewissett salt marsh, Falmouth, MA, United States - SSM-Form-2O | ecosystem: Environmental > Aquatic > Marine > Wetlands > Sediment ... | reverse complement strand
ACCAACTGTCCTATCTCATCATCGGTATTCTTGGCACAGCGTAAGGAGTAATCTTTGTTTTCGGAAACTGTCTTGGTGGTCTGGACCAGGTCGGATACGGGTTTGGTTATTAACTTCTGTAATCTGTCGGATAAAATATAAGCGATCAGAGCGGCTAATAATGTCATCAATATTACGATGGTGATATTTTTACCCAAAGAAGAATACATTTGCCGCAAGTCCGCTTGAATATGCAAAGTTCCTAAAATATCGCCGTCCAGCTCAAGTCGTTGGCAAAGGACTATGTACCCGTCCCTATAGCGACAACTATCCGGTTCTGTCTCATGTGTCGTATTTTTTTCTTCAGCGTTATCTCTTGTATATTGAGCGAATAATTTACCTTCCTTGTCGTACAGAATGGCATACACAATGGACGGATCAGCGCGCAGAAGTGCCAGGTCCTGCCGGGCTTCCTCTGAGGCATTAAAGGCCAGCGTTGCCTTACAAGATTCGCCGATCATTTTACCCTGGGTCATCAAGTCATTTTTCAGGGTGTTATATATACTGAACTGTTGATAGGCGATGAAGCCAATGCAGGCAAATATCAACGCCAGCGTACTGGTTAACATGATTACGCGGGATAATTTCTGTTTTATGCTCAGATTATGCCATTTAAACATTTTATTTCTCCACCTGTCATTTCTTTTTCGTCTGAATCACTCTCTGGGCCAGTTTCAAAACCTGTGACTTGATTTTAAGTCGTGCATCGCGGGCCGCATCCAGGTTAATTTCAAATTGGACTTTTTTGTCACCCATAACAAAGTTCACTATACCGCCCTGCTCCAGAAAATTTTCAGATTCACTTATGGTCAAAACGCTTTCATTTTTTACAGTAGCAATAATATTTTTAAAATTTTCTTTCTCACTCTCACTAACAAACAATCCCTGACATTTTCTTAGCTCTTTGGCCAAGGCTTCTGTTTTTTCGGTGTTTTTGGCGTCTGGATAAGCATCGAAATGCTTAATAATTATTTTTTGGCCGCCCACTTCCTTGCCCCTGATCCGTTTCCAGGCTTCGCCGTAAGGATCATTGCCGACAACACCAATCAGCATATCAGTACTATCTTCCTTATTGGATTTTTCTTCGCAGAAATCCGTATATTTAAGCAGATTATAGATACAGACTACCTTGATATCGCTTTCCGTGGGCACCTTTTTTTTAGTTTCCGCTAAGCACATCCGAGCCGGTCCCATTCCTATCAGAACCAAAACAATAAAGTTCCTTAGAGTATGTGTGTAACTCTGGTTATGAGAAGCAAGGTGTTTTTTCATGTTGTATTTAAGGAAGCCGTTATTATTTTTTATATATCTTGTTCACATACTAAACAATGCTTGATATTTTGATTAGAATTTACAAGTCAATTTCGCGTAAAATCCACGCTGCACTTCCGTGGTCAATTGGTAACCACGGTAATAGAATTCGGGGTGTCGGTTGTCTAGTAAGTTTTGACCTACCAGAGATAATTCAACGTTATCGGTCAGGTGCCAGCCCAGGCGGGCATCAAATCGAAAGTAGCTGGGGATGTCCGCATCGGGGAGGGTATCTACATAATTAAGTGCCAAGTCCAACTCCAGGTTTCCGGGTAAATCAAGATTGGAACGTAAATAGGCCTGATTATGGGGTGGCCTGCCTTCATTGGAAGTGGCACTGGAAGTATCGGTGCTGTCATTATCCTGATGTAATTGCATTTGGAGAAAGCTGTAGCCCGCATTGAGTGTCCAATTTTTCATGATTTCCCAACTGGCGGACAACTCCGCACCATAGGATTCTCCATCCATCTTGTTGTCAATGATTAGAGGCATCAGCATATGAGCAAAAGGCGTCGTTTTGGACATAGGTGTTCCGGACTCAAAGGTCCTAAGATCATCATAGTCATTGAAAAAGAGGGCAAAATCTAAAAAGAAATTATTTCTCGGTCGGACACGATAGCCAAGTTCATAGGAAAGTAATTTTTCTGATTTGACATCATCGTTTCCCAGAGATGCAACTGCTATAGGAGTGTAGCTGGGAGGATATCCTGGGATAATCATACGTGTACTTTCGTCATCATGATCGAAACGAACCGGCGTTCGCACGGCGCGAGTAACAGAGGTCCAGAGGGAGTGGTCCGGGTTGGGAGTCCAAATAATCCGGCCACTGGGTTGATATTCAAAGCCGGAAAAATCGTTATACTCAAATTTGCTGCCTAGCGTCAGTTTCAGATAGTTTTCCCAGAGAGTAATTTGATCCTGAACAAAACCACTATAGTTATATAGATCATAGTTCGGTGGATCCATTGACATGGCCAGAGTGCCTTTTGTATGGTCTTTGGTCAAACGATGTCCCAGCCCCCATATTATTTCGTGCCTGTCAATACAAGAAAAACTATGTTGAAAGTCTATGTCAAAAGTGTCGCGAATTTCGTCAAATACAGCCACCCAACGGTCGGTGCGGTCGTAATATAATTGCAAAGTCATATCTGAACCGTCTGAAAACGAATGTTGCCAGCGTCCCAGAGTATTACCCACTTTTATGTCCTGTTTTTCAGTAACCGAGAACATGTACGGAGAGACGGGATATAACATATAACCCGCATAACCAACTTGTCCGCTGGCGATATTACCCTGTAAAGATAAGGTGTCGTTTTCTGAAGGATCCCAGTCGAGGCGAAATCCGCCTTGAATAGCATCCCAGGTGTCCGCCCCGTCGCCGCCGTCCAGAAAGGGGGCATCATCGCGATTGAAATACTTGGAATATATACGGAAGTAGGCTTTATCGTTGATTTTACCTCCAAAGCGTACTGCTCCAAATCCCTGTTCTTCCGTTCCCCCGCCACCAGTCATTAAGGCGCCCTGAGTATCTTTGGCTTTTTTGGTAATGATATTGATAATACCGTTGACCGCGTTGGCACCCCAGAGGGTACCGCCAGGACCGCGAATTACTTCAATACGCTCTACATCTTCCAGCATGACATCGTGTTCGTCCCAATATACCCCTGCATGCAGAGGCGTATAGATGCTGCGACCATCGATCATGACCAGCAGCTTATTGGCAAATTCTCCGTTAAAACCACGAATTGATATAGCCCAGGAGTTGGCATTAATCCGCGCCACCTGAACACCCGGTACCAAACGCAAAGCTTCGGGGATGTTGGTAGCCCCTGAGCGGCGAATATCCTCCTGGGTGATGACAGATATGGCGGCCGGAACTTCCGAGAGTTTTTGCTCCTTTTTGGATACCGTAGTCACCTCGATATTAAGTAAATCTTCGAAGGACATATCCAGTAGGTCTTCTTGTTTTTGTGGGGTGGTTTTTTCCCCACCCTCCTGAGGCTCCTCGGATCCAGACAGCAGGCCGGTAAGGTTTAGTACAAAGAGTAAACCAATGAAAATAAGGCATTTTTGTAAGAAATATTTGATTGTAATCATTAATATCATTCCTTTTATACAGGAATTACTTCATTTTCCGCTTTTTCATCCGAGAATTGTTCATGGATGTTAGAGAATATCTCAGCTATTCTTTCGAAGGCTGAAAATACGGTTGGATCAAAATGAGTATCTGCATCTTGTTTCATCACAGAGACGGTTTCTTCTTCGGTAAAAGCTGTTTTGTAGGGACGCACCGAACGCAGGGCATCATAGACATCCGCCAGAGATAAAATCCGAGCCGGCATAGGGATGTTTTCACCTTGTAATCCCTGAGGATAACCACTTCCGTCCCATTTTTCATGGTGGCAAAGGGTGATCTGAGCAGCCATGTTCAAAATGGGATTTTTCATATTTTGATAAATATCTTGATTGCGGTGCCAACGCAGGAAAGGCTTCAAGCCTTCCGGTTCCTGTAACAATATATCCGCCCCGATTTGACAATGTTGTTGCATGATACCCCTTTCGGCGTTTGTAAGTCTTCCCGGTTTCAAAAGGACCATATCGGGGATGCCTATTTTGCCGATATCATGTAAAGGACTGGACAAAAATATAGTTTCGATAAATTCAAGGTCCATACCCAGTTCTTGCGCCAAAGCCCGGGAATAACACGCAACTCTGATAAGGTGAAAGCCTGTTTCGACATCCCGGTATTCCGCGGCCTTACCCAGCCGCAGAATAATATCTAATTGCAATTCTTCCAGTTGCTGGGTTCTTTCCTTCACTTTTTGTTCCAGAATGTCATTATGATCTTTTAGCGCATCCTGAAAAGTTTTTAAGCGCAGAACGTTTTGTAAGCGGGCTAGTAATTCTTCCCGCTGTACCGGTTTGTTCAGCAGATCAGCCGCTCCCAGCTCCAGCGCTCGGCTTTTTAAATTCACTTCACTATTTCCGGTCAGTATTACTACCGGTATATCCTTGGTTTTTTCCGAACTTTGCAGAGTTTCCAGTAAATCAAACCCGTCTCGTTCCGGCATATTGACGTCGGAAATCAAGGCATCAAAATCTGTTTGAGAAACTTGATTGAGAGCATCTTCGACTCCGGTGGCATAGTGCAATTCCCATTGGTCGCTCCGGCCGTGCAACATTCTTTTTATACCTGCCAGAAAGTTTGCTTCATCATCCACAAATAAAATTTGTTTTTTCATCTTTTCATTCCTCGGCCGTCATCTTGACGTCAACAGGCAGGCGGATAATAAATGTGGTTCCCTTACCTACTTCGGTCTCAAAGTCAATAGTGCCTCCATGCTTATCAACAATAATAGAATGGGAAATCGCCAAACCCTGTCCGCTACCAACTCCCACATCTTTGGTGGTAAAGAACGGATCAAAGATTTGGGGACGAATTTCTTCCGGTATGCCCGGGCCGGTGTCGGCAATACGAATTTCCACCCACTCATCACGCAAACAGGTACTGATGGTGATTTTACCCTTTTGGGTGGATTCATTCCCCATCATTTCAGCAATGGCCTGGGCGGAGTTGATTACGATATTTAAAATTACTTGATTAAATTCTCCCGCCAAGCAGGGTACTTTAGGCAGGTCAGGATCAAAATTTGTTTCCATGTCTGCCGTGTATTTCCATTTGTTCCGGGCCACGGTTATTGTACTTTCGATGGCCTTATTGATATCAACCGGAGATTTACCTTCTACTCCGGGATGGGCAAATTCTTTCATAGCCTGTACGATTTCCGCTACCCGGGCAACTCCTTCCAAACTCTGCCTAATGGCCTTTGGAACCTCCTCCAGGAGATAGTCAATGTCAATTTCTTCCATGGTCTCTTCCACACCTTTGATTGCCTCTGTGGAGACGTTTCCCTGCTTAGCTCCTTGGAGAAGCTGATTCTGTTTTTCTATCAACTGGAAGAAATCACCGAAGGAGTCCTGTAAAAAGCGTGCATTATCGCCCACGTACTGAGTAGGTGTATTGATTTCATGGGCTATGCCTGAGGCTAATTGACCAATGGATTCTAATTTCTGCGACTGCAATAACTGTCTTTCCAAAAGTTTTCGTTCGGTGATATCTTCGGCTGTGCCCACTACGCTTACGATGCCTCCGTTTTCATAAAGAGGGGCCAGGTTCAGCGAAACAAAAATGTTTTTTCCATTTTTATGGATAAACTCCGTTTCGTAATGGGACACGATCTCACCAATAACTTTTGCTTTTACATATCGTTTGTTGACCTCGGCATACTTCTCTGGTTCCATAAGTACAGAGAAGGGTTGGCCCATTAATTCTTCTACGGTATAGCCAGTTATTTTGGAACCGGCTTGACTCATTAGGGTAAATTTTTCATCAAGGTCTATGACAAAGATCGCATTGGTAACACTTTCCATGATGCTTTCCAGGAACTCATTATTGGCCTGGATGATATCACTGGTGTTATGTGACACTGCTACACCATCAGCAACATCAAATACATTAGTCTTTTCTGTCTCATTTGAACTCATCTGAGAATACACTCCTTCTCTGATTTTTGTCCAGGTAGACCACAATCCCTAAAACTACATATCTACAAAGTACTTATCGCCCAAATAATACGGTTAATTCATTGCCCGCGTCCTATATGAAAAAAATAATTATTCCCCGTTTATATATCTATTTTTTAGGGTTATAATCCCCTATGTCGAACAATTTTATAGTGCTATTGGCAAGGGTGGGATTTGTTATAAGACTATGAAATTGCCTGCAAAATGTTTACAGCGAGATGAGGAAAGACTTTAGGGATACACCAGATCGAAAAGTTCACTTTCTACCGGACTCGGTGATTCATCAGCAACATCTGTATCCTCTTGATCGCGGATATTATTGATATATGAGATGTCCTCATCTTCGAACGATTTAACCTTTATATCTTCCTTTTCATTCAGGAGAAATGGTCCTTCACATTTGTCCTCAGGCAGCGATTGTCCCTGGTCGTCAAAAGCGATTATTACCTCTGGATGGAAAGGATCTGTATGGTTATGTTTAGTAACTACCGCGATTTGACCGGACTGCAACTTAAGTCTGGCGCCAATGGGAAAGGGCTGACTTATGCCCTTGAAAACTTTCAGTACTTCCGGATCATAGAGGTGGCGGGAAGAACCGTAGATCATTTCGTAGAGAGCCCTTACCATACTCTTGGCTTTTTTGTATACTCCATCCGAAATGGCGGCACTATAAGCGTCAGCAACCCTCAGGATACGGGCAAAAATTGTTATTTTATCCCCGGCCAGTCCTTGTGGATAACCGCTACCGTTTTGATTTTCATGATGGCAGCGAATCACCAGGCGCACCATGCCGTCAATGTTTTCCGGCAGCATCTCCGACCCTTCTTTGGGGTGAGCTTTGACCTGTTTAATTTCTTCGGGAGTTAGTGAATCGTTCTTACGGTATAATTTCTCTACGGGAATCATGCCGATATCATGCAGCATAGCAGCTGTCCCTAGAGCGGTTAAGTCCATGGCATTGTGAATAGACCGCGCAGCACTCAACCGTTCCCGCTCGCGTTTAATAAAGTTGCGCATGGTATTACCCATCACCATACTCAGATAAAAAACATTTGCACAATGCTCCTGTAAATATCCGTCCCAGTTGCTACTTTGTTCAAGTAGGGCCAGTGTTACCGGATTATCCTGCATATACTGCATCATTTCTTCGATGGTTCTCTGCATTCCGGCAATGTTATTCGCAGTGAGATTTGTCCCCCGACGTACGACACTACTAACCTTCTGAGACACCGCGGAAACGTTTTGTCGTACTTCCATTGATATTTTATGATCCTGACCGAAATCATCAAACTCTATTATACTATCCAACAGAGGATCGAGCACTTGAACAATCTTGTCGGGGAATCTCTGCTTAAGAGCCTCGATATCTCCTTGGGTTAATTTGTGACCATGAGGCAACAAGACGCTGAAACGATTGGTAACGTTGCTCGCCAGGCACATGCCCGGCTCCAGGTTATTTGCTCGAACCACAATCGGCATCGAAATTTACACCCTCCTTAATATCTAGGCAAGTAACAATACTTTCTTTTTGGCATAAATGTTGCACATCCCAATATCTGGTTATAAACATAGCCCATATCGGTGATTTCCACGGGTCTGTTAAGGCAAATTCCTTCGTTCTTACACTGTATAAAAGCTGCAAAGAAGCACTGATAATCAAATAAATATTTTTTTATGGTTATTTCCCGTAAGCTAAATTGACATGATTCTCGTTTCTTGTTATAATATTGCTCTGTATATGGACATATCTAGATATGTCTGTTTGTTCGACCCAGAGGAGAAAATAGCCACTTTGCTTGTTACTTTCTCCAGAGTTATCTTGACCGTCTGATAACAAAATTCCTAATTAAAAGACCGCAGGAACGGTTATGGCATATAATATAACGATGGATTATAACGCGATACAGCTATGTTGTTCGGGAGATTAACAGATGCGAAATAAAGAGTGTATTTTAGTTCTTTTTCTTGCTCTGACGCTTTTAACCAATCCGGTCCACTCCGGCGTACTCTACGATGCCCCTTCCGGTGGCTGGACATATGAATACACCGGTAATGCTGCCGCTGCCGGGACAGGGGCCTTTGATGCTCTGGACGGCACTTGGAGCCACACTAATGATTCGGATGATTGGGACGGCTATCCGATCGGTGCCGGCTTGGCGGGCGGAGTAAGTGCTCTCAGTGCAGGCCAGACAAATTTCGTGCGTTTGCAGGATGCCTACACCTACGATTCCGGTTACACTCCAAGCAACCGCAATCTCTATTTTGCTCATCAGATCGGCAACTTGGGTAACCATCCCGAATATTGTGACCTGCTCGATGACGGTATTACTTTATCTTTTCGAACCAGGCTGGCAACCCCCCTTACCGGTCCTGTTGATGACCGGGAGTTAAACGGTAAAACGGTCGGTTTTCCCGTGGGAGGCAAGGGCTATCCAATCAAGCATCATGCCAAGGGGTTCTTTGGAGTCAAAGATGGTATGCAGGGTTCCTTGCAAACAAACTACCGTCTTATATCCTTTTCATTGGTGCGACCCTCAGAAAGTTATTTTCTCAAAGGTAAAGGCGGCCTGGTAATGAACAGCCTTGTAGGTACGACCCCTACAGAGGATGTGGATTTTGGTATGGGAGTGTTGAATATCGTCGAGGTGGACGACTTGGATAGCTGGCATGAATTCTGGATCACTATTCAGCCCGACACATCTGGCGGCGGGACCCACCGGGTAACTGTCTATAAGGATGGAGAGACCGCCGGTCAGATACGCCATGTTACTATTTCCATAGACGACGAATTTACCGACTACACTTATATCACTGCTTTACTCTTGGGCATGCCCGGCACGGCAGAAGATGGGGCCTTCGATGTTGACTTTTTCGCTTATAAAATCGGAGTGGTTGCACCTACTGCAGTGCCTTTGGCAGCTACGGTTGCAGATCCAGTTTCTGATGGTGGGGGGCCTACCATAGTTATGGAGGGCGGCTTCACCGACACTCTGGAGGTAGTGCTGAACAGCAATCCCGGCGGAGAAGCCACCGTAACATTAACCCCTTCTAGTAGCCAGATTAACCTGGGTACAGGTGCGGGTAATACCAAAGTACTTAACTTTGATTCGGGCAACTGGGATCAACCCCAAACCATTACTGTCACTGCCTACAATGATAGTACTACCGAAGGGCTTCATTCCTCCTCAATAAATTCCACCTATTCAGGCGGAGGTACTATTCTTCCCCACACGGTCTATATAGTTGATAATGAGACGGCCAGTGTGGTGATACGGACGACAGACGGCACAGAGGTTAAGGAAGGTGATTCTACCCCTGACACCTATACCGTTTGGCTGACTAAGGCCAGTGGAACAGTTACTATCACTCCCGAAGACATCCTTGATCCCTGTGAGGTCATCACCTCAGTACCTCTGGTTTTCACGACGGCGGGATCCCGGACCGTTACTTTCAGAGCCTATGATGACAGCGAAGTATCAACCGATCCCCACTTTACCATTATCCACCATAACATCAGCGGTGCTTCATTGCAGATCCCCAGCGTTACTCCTGCCATTTTGGAAAATGACTGTGGCGCCTGGGGTTATAGTGCTTATGATATAAACCGGGACTGCCATACAGATATCACGGATCTGGCCGAGTTAGTGAGCGGATGGTTTAATTGCTCTGATCCCAAATTAATTGATTGTACATCATATTAAATATAAATTCAGATGTCACTGAGACACTGTTTCAAAGAACTCATTTGCTAACAGAAGCAGGAGAATAATAGATGCGTGGACAGATAGGAATCCTTGTAATTTTAGGAACGGCTTTACTCCTGAGGAGTCCTCTAGCTGCTGGTGAACCTCGGGTTACGGATGGACTGGTTATTTACTATTCCTTTGATGATCCTGATTTTGACGATAACGGTCAAGTCTTGGACGACTCCGGGAATGGGCATAATGCTACTGTCAAAGGCGATGTCCTCTATGATAACACCGTTCCTAAAAGAGGGTCAGGATGTGCCCAATTTATGGGATTTGACTCTGCTTCCTACACTCAATTTGGCTACCCCAGCCATCTCGATATGGGCGGAAACATCTTTCCTCCTGAAGATATGCCCACCTCAGCTATAACCGTCTCTATATGGGTAAGGTGTGACCCCTATGCGGATACCGACCCCGGCGGGGGAGGTAAACATGAGCACTGTTTCATCAATATCATTCCCGATAACTGGGAAGCGATGATCCATGGTGAGAGGCGTTATAGTATTTTCCGATACCTGCTCGGCTACGGCCCCGGGGCTTCCGATGAAATCTGCGACTTTCGCTACGAAGAGGGATATCCCTCGGGGATAGAACTTAACAGTTGGTACTGGTTACATTTGACCGGTGTTTACGACAGAACCTCCGAACAGGCTATAATTTATTACAACGGCAAGCCCTGGTGGGTTATGACACCTGATGACTATCCCACTTTGGTACCGGAAAATCTGGCTGCCGATTGGAGTGGGGGCGCTTTCCTGGGAGCACATGTATATGCTCATCCCTTATGGAACAGAACATTTCATGGCTACATGGATGAGTTCTATATGTTCGATCGGGCTCTTTCTGAAAAAGAAATTCAAATACTGGCCGCCACTCAAGAGACCGTGGGAGACTATATAGAGACTGATAGTTCCACCTTTATCATCGAACCCACAAGTGACCTTTACCAAGATAGCTTTGCTGTTGTATTGAACAGCCCGCCAGCTTCAAATGTTACTGTAGAGGCCAGCAATAACGGAAGCTCCGATTTTAAATTCGTGGGAAGCTCCAGTAAAACATTTAATAGTACTAACTGGAATATACCGCAAACTATTACCATTGAAGCAAAACATGACACTGTAGCCGAAGCCAAGGTTGAAATCCAATATGTCAGTTTCTCGGTTAGCGGTGACGCCGGGTTTGCCGGAAAATTTATCCCCGACGTCAAGGTATTCATCCTTGATAATGATCAACCCGTAGTTTGGGTAGATCCCGGTGATGGTGTTAATGTTAGTGAAGACGGCGCCACCGATACCTATGAAGTGTTTCTGTTATACCCGCCTGCTGTGGGCCAGACTGTAACCGTTACGCCCAGTGATAATGCCGATCCCTGCCATGTAATCATAACTCCGGCCTCCAGGGACTTCAACTCGAGCAACTATGCCACCCCCCAGAGTTTCACGGTTCGGGCCTTTGATGATGAGGTGCTGGATTCTCCTAATCCATCCTATTCGACAACTGTCAGTCACATCGTCACCAGCGGTGATTCCGGTTACGACGGTCTTCCAGCCGACAGTATTTTGGTTGTCATCATGGATAATGAATGCGGTGCCTGGGGATATGATCCCGCCGACTTCGATAAAAACTGCACGGTGGACTTGATGGATTTTGCCCTGTTTAGTTCGGATTACCTGAATTGCACGGTACCAAATTTGGCTGGATGCCACCAGGATTAACTGTAACACTGGCATCGTTTTGTCCACCCGACATGTCCGCTGCGCCCGATCCAACCGCAGGCTAAGAGGCCGATTCGGACATTTTGCACCTATACAGTCTCTCCAAGAAATCCTCAAATATTTAATTTTAGTTGCGTTATACACTTGACTATACCCTTTGGCCACTATAACATACCCCGTATTCGTCTTAGACAGTAACATTCATCGTTCGAATTGGATGTATATTTCGCAAAATATAAGGGAAAACATGGTTTAACTTGTAGGGAATATAGAAACTATCAACTTTCTATCTATATTCCATGTGTTGTTATAAGCTTTTGTCTTCCAGTGGTTTACAAACGTTGCCAAAAATAGGCTGTAAAATCTAACAGGAAGATTGTTTAAAAAGGAGTTTGTTATGAAGATTCTTGGACGTTTACTTGTTCTCGTAGCGGCAATAGGCTTGGTAATGGGCGGCTGCAAGAAAAAAGAAGAGAAAAAACAACCGATGGCAGATACGGTGAAACAAGCCAAAGATGACGCTCAAAAAGCTGCAGACGAAGCTAAAAAGTAATTCTGAGCCTGGATTCAATGCCGTCCTTGGTATTGAGACTAATATTATATCGAACTCTGTTTAGACAGAGGCTGATATTCTCATAAGTTCAGCCAGGGCGTGATCGAAGAATTGTTTATAGGCCGGGCAAAAGTAATTAAGACTTTTGCTCTCGCCGCCGTGGATGGTTCTGTCCTTGGGGCAGCCTCCGCGGCATATCGGCAAATGCCGACAAACAAAGCACGTATTGGAGACGGCTCTTTTACGTTGGGAGAATTCTCTTTTGCGTTCATGATTAAAGAGTTCTCCAAGGGGCGTCTCCAGTACGTTGCCTAGTTTCCACTTCGCTTCTACGAAAAAGTCGCAACAAAATACATCTCCGTTGTGTTCGACAACTACATAATCGTTGCATCTTTCCCCAAATGTGCAATCAGTATGGCGGCCGTTAATATAGTATGACATTATTGAATCGAATAGGCGGATGCTCAATTTTCTCGGTCCATATTCCAGCCAGCGATCGAACAGCCTACAGAGGAAATCACCATATTGCTGCGGACTAATAGAATAGTCGGTAAGTTCATTTGTCTGGGGATCCTTTTCTACGCAGGTAATAAACTGTAGATATTTTATTCCCATCTCCTCAAAGAAGTCGAACAGTGCATCCGGATGGCTGACATTTCTGTTATTAAGCAATACCAATATATTAAACTCTACTTTGTGTTGGCGGCATTTCTCTATAGCAGCCTTAACCTTATCATATGTACCCCTGCCGGCATGGTCGATTCGGTAGTGATCGTGCATCTCCGGCGGACCATCCAGACTGATCCCCACTAAAAATTGATACTCATGTAAAAACTTACACCATTCATCATCTAAAAGGATGGCGTTGGTTTGCAGGGCATTACTTACTACCCGACCTTCTTTGCCGTATTGTTGTTGCAGTTCTACGGCCTTCGTATAGAAATCAAGCCCCATTAGGGTCGGCTCTCCACCCTGCCAGGCAAAGCAGTGCACCTGGAAATCCAGCTCCATATAGGTACTGACCAGACGCTCCAGCACCTTCTCATTCATTCGATGTCGGCCCTTGCCGAAAATATCTGTCTTGCCTGAATAAAAACAGTACTTGCAGGCTATATTACAGTCCGGGCCGGATGGTTTGATCAATAAAGTAAAAGGACGCATATCTTATTTCTCTTTCGCATAGCGAGTCGCCGCTTTTAGAAATTCTTCCATTATTACTCGGTTAAACAGATTGTCCCTGTCTCGTTCGGGATGCCACTGCACAGCTAGTAAAAAAGGATAGCCTGGTTCCTCAAGAGCCTCAATAACTCCATCGGGACTGACCGCCGAGGGTAAATAACAAGCACCTATACGTTTTATACCTTGGGTATGACAACTGGGAACATTAAGCTCCTCGGTTTGCAGCCAAAGATATAGCCGTCCATTCTTATCCAATTTCACCTGATGCCTGGTGGTGCACCCTTCCCCTCCGTGATCGATCTGGCCCGGTTCCTCCGGCAGATACTGATACAGGCTGCCGCCGCCAGCTACATTTATCATTTGTACTCCCAGACAAATACCTAAAATGGGCAGGCGCCGCTCCTTGGCCGCCTGGTATAATTTGAACTCAAACAGTTGTCTGCGGGGGTGTAATAGTCTTGTTTGGGGGTGTAGTTTTTCTCCCCATAATTCCGGATTAATATCCAATCCACCGGTAAATAAAACCCCCTGCAGTCCATCAAGCACCGATTCGATTTGTTCGTTATTTTGCATCAGTGCTATAGGTTGAGGCACCGCGCCGGCATCCTCTAAAAAATCAAAGTAGTTACTATCAAGATAGGCCTGTTCTGTCCCCCTTGTGTTCAGAGCACAATTCATACTAACCCCGATATAGGGCTTCATCCCATCTCCTTTTACTTTTTGGGCGTGGTGGTTTTGGCAGCTTGGGGCTTAGCCTTGGGTTCAGCCTTAGCCTTGTTTTCAGAAATAATTTCCGGTTTTGAGGTATTGATTGTTATGGTAGGGGGTACCGAAAGATATTTTTTAGCGACTCTTTGTACTTCGGCCAACGTCACCGCCAAAATCCGATCCGCCTGCCCCTCGGACCATTTGTAACCAAAGCCATACAATTCATCCAGAGCAGCCGTCATGGCCGCATCGGCATTGGTCTGTTTGTTTAATATTTCGGAATTGATTAATTTGTTTTTTGCCCGATTGACTTCTTCCTCAGTGATTTTTCCTTGCGCCGCTTTTTGCAATTGTTCCTGAATCAATCGCAGGACCTCCGGCACTTTATCAGATTCACACTGGGCAGTGGCCGCAATATAACCAGACGCCAATCCGGCAAAACTAAAGCCCCACGCATAATATACCAATTGTTTACCTCGTAATAGTTCGTGCAGCCACCCAGTATTGCTGCCTATGATCTGCGTCAAAACGTCCATCGGATAGCGGTCTTGTACATCCGTTAGCTTCAAACCCGGAAATCCCACATGAACGGTAGCGCCTTGTTTTGGAGTTTTTTCCACAAAGAAGCGTTCTTTCTGAATGGGTGGCTCAGCCGGGAATTTGCTCAGATCCAGCGATTTGCCCTTGGGCATCCCTGCAAATTTCTCCCTGACTATCTGTTCACATTTTTCCGGTTCTATATCTCCGAATATAGCCAGTACACTACATGTCCCCACGGTATTTTCCTTGTGGAAGTTTACAATCTGCTCCCTATTAATAGCCTGCACTGATTCCACCATTCCCAGAGAAGTACGTTGGTAGGGGCTGTTAACAAAAAACTTTTCTCTAAAGAAGCGAGCTCCTTCGGCCGGCCAGGAATTATGAATCTGCTCAATGGCGGCTAAAATTAACGGTTTTAATTTATTGATCTCTTCGGCGGGAAAGGTAGGCTGCAGTACGATTTCACTGAATATCCCAAACGCCTTTTCGAAATCCTGTTTCATTACCTCCATTTGATAGAAATAGGTATTATTTCCACATCCAGCTTGTATATTTCCACCGATCCCGTCGAAATAATCCACTATTTGCTGATTGGTATAATCTTTAGTTCCTTTGGTTGAAAGCTGTGTCATAAAATTCGTCAGGCCGTTATTGGCCTTGGTTTCATCTAATAAACCCCCTGAAACATAAAGCTGTACATTTACCAGGGGAACAGCCGGATTGCGTTTCAATAATACCCGCAGAGAGTTATCCAGAGTGATTATCTTTATAGGGGACTCGCCTGTTTTCTTTTGTCCTTCTGCACTACCGGGGCCTAGTGGCTTTGCCGTAAGAATCAGCGTTAGTTGTTTCTCTTTAACCAGATATTTCTTGGCCATATTCTGCACTTCTGCAGCGGTCACCTTCTGCATATTCGCTACGTAATGATCGGAAAAATGCGGATCGCCGGTAGCCAGATAGTCCTCGGCCATTGTTGCTGCCTGTTGTTCTGCAGTTTGATGGGAACGGATATGCCCGACCTGCTGTTGCCGTTTGGCCCGGGCCAGTTCTTCGGCACTAACCCCTTCTTTCTTAATACGCTCCAATTCCTCCCAAATTGCCGCCCGAGCTGGTTCCAATTTTGCCGGATCAAGCTCGCACATAATCATAAAGGTGCCTTTGGCCCAATAGGGTGTATAATTTGACGCCGTAACAGATAATAACAGTTGCTTTTCTTCCAAGAGACGTCGATATAAACAACTGCTCTTACCTTCCCCCAAAATGTTGGCCAGGGTATCCAGAGCATACAGGTCCTTATGCTGCAGTTTGAACGAAGGAAAGCCAATCTGCATCTTGGCCGGTCCCTGCATGGCCGGAAAAACCTTGATAATCTCCCTCGGCGCGGTGACTTCCGGTTCCTCTGGCAAAACGATGTCGGGAATGGCTTTGCGCTTAAAATCAGCGAACTCCTTCTGGATGGCCTGCAGCATTTCCCGAGCGTTGATATCCCCGGCAATCACTATAACACAGTTATCCGGAACGTACATCTTTCGATAGTAAGCTAATATTTCTTCTCGCGTGAGTTGCTGCACGATACTCTGATAGCCGATTACGGGAAATCGTCCCGGATGTACTTTGTAACGCAGCTCATCAAACAGATGCCACATTGTTCTGTCTGGATCGGTAGCCCCCATCTCCAGTTCCCGCTGAACCACCCCCCATTCCCGCTTGAAGGCATCTTCTGGAAATGTCGGCCGTGTTACCCAGTCGGCGATCAGGTTTAGCGCCGTGCCTACATGCAATGCCGGCACGGTCAAATGGTAGCATGTTCGGGCTTTGCTCGTATAAGCGTTATAACGAGCACCGATTTTTTCTATCAGTTTCCGTGATTCCTCCTCGCTGCGGTTCTTGGTCGCTCCGGCCGCCAATAGATGTTCAAAAAGATGGCTTAATCCGGCTCCCAAACGGTCTCCTTCGTAAATACTTCCTGCCCGTACATACAGCCTCACTGCCACCACTGGAGCCGTATGATTCTCCTTTACAATTGCCACCATCCCATTATCCAGTACTTCTACTATTTCATCGGGATTATCAATTAGATTAAACTGTTGCGCAGTCCAGGGAGTCTTTGCTTCAACTTCCTTTTTCGGCTTGCTCTGTTCTTCTCCGCTCGACTGTGGAACGTATATTAATAAACATAAAATTAAAAATCTCAATCCGGTCTTCATCTTATTGACTTCCCCAATAGGAATTATTTTTTTATTCGATAGTGCTTGGATGTATATAGCATAATTTAAGATCGGGAAGGTACCTGCCCTATTATTTTTCTTCTATATTTTCCAAATCTGCCAGATAGGTAAGAGTTCTTTCCAATTCACTTTGTAAATTACGTACACGCAACAGGCTTTTAACCCGGGTAAGTAATTCTAATTTATTAATAGGCTTGCTTAGAAAATCATCCGCGCCGCAGTCCACCCCGCGCTCCACGTCTCCCAATTCATTCAGAGCGGTAACCATCACTACCGGGATGGCTTTCGTTTCAGGGTTATTTTTCAGGCGACGGCAAACTTCAAAACCGCTCATTCGCGGCATCATAATATCCAGCAACACGATATCCGGCGGTTCCTGCTTGATCATTTCCATGGCTTCCACTCCGTCAACCGCGATACGCGTTTCCGCCTCCAATGGCTCCAGATAGGCCTGCAGCAGCTCGGCATTTTGAACATTATCATCTACGATCAAAATCTTACTTGCTGTTTGATTGTTATTATTTTTACCAGAATGCTCACTCATTAAATAAAACTCCATTAAGTATATGGCATCCAGAACATTATAAACTTGGACCAGCACCGAGTCTAGTCATTTCCCTGCTTATCAGATTCGTCACCGATATTGATCTAGTATTTCCCTTACCTGTGGCAAGAGATACTTTTGCTCTATTTCCTCCCTTCCGGCCAGGGCCTCGGCTGTCTGGGCCGTCTGGTCCGCCACCGTCGCTTCACTGTCGATAAAAAGCACCCATTTACCCCGCAACCGGCACAGACCGCCACCTTCACCGCCCAGAAATTCTCGACGGACCACAAAACCGACCTGTTCGGCCAGGTCCAATAATTCTTCTAAAATCCGTTGCTGGTCCATATCTCAAGTAATTCCTTGCCCGGACCCGATAACTTTAATGTGTAATACTATATTCAAAAGTATATCCTTATATACAATTATATAGTAAGTACCTACAGTCTGTAAACCCGAAGCCCGGGTGCCTACTAAGTCTTTCGAAGAGAAGGCTTTATTAAAGTTTTAGTATCTTTTGGAGTTAAATTTGTCCGGACCTCTTGAGCGACGTCAGACTATCCATCGTCAGTTACGTGATAACGAAATACGCATTCGCAACCTGGAACAGCAGTTACAAGCCTTACAAAAACTTGCTACCGTTGGTACCATGGCGTATATGACGGCTCACGAATTTAATAATCTTTTGGTACCCATCATCAACTACGCCACCTTGGCCCTGGAACATGAAAATGATACGGAACTGATCCATAAGGCTTTGGCCAAGGTTGTTAAAAACGGTAATAACGCCTCCCAGATTATCCAAAGTATGCTGGGGTTGGCACGGGACCGCTCCAGCCGGCCGGAACCTGTTAAACTGCTGCCGCTCATCGAAGAATGCTTTCAGTTACTGGCCCGCGATTTCGCCAAAGACAATATTACCGTCAATATAGATGTGCCTGAGGAAATTATGATTGCCGTTGTTCCGGCTCAATTCCAACAGGTAATTTTGAATCTGATCATCAATGCCCGCCAGGCACTTTTGCCTCGTGGTGGTATACTTAATATAAAAGCCTGTAATTCCCATCACGACACCATCGAAATACAAATTGCCGACACTGGTTGCGGTATAGATCCGGATACTATCCCGAAAATCTTCGAGCCATTCTTCACTACCAAACTCGGAGAAGAAAAACCAGACCTTAAAGGTACCGGTTTAGGCCTTTCGGTAACCCGGGATATCATAGATGCTCATAAAGGTACCATCCAGGTAACCAGCACTCCCGAACAGGGCACTGCCTTTACCATAACTCTGCCCACCCCCGAACCCACACTTGTCCCCTCTATAGCGCAATAAGCCCTTTCCAATCAAACAAAAAGGGTAAATAGCAGTTCCCCCTGAATTATCAACGTTGCCTTTTTCCTCTATAGTTCGTATAATATATTAGTTGCGTTATTTTTATGTATTTGCGGTAAAAATAACTAATACCGCACCATTTTTCAGAACTTTGATGGGGGGCCATACCTGTATGATCTGATCTGTAAGAATCATACTCCTCTGGGAGGAGAGCAAGAGAAGATATATGAAATCCAGTATTTCCAATTGTCTTTTTATAATTGGCTGTATCCTCACGGCCCTATCTGTAACACTGACCGCCGCCCCGGACCAAGCCGGCTGGAAAAGCCGCCCCGTTGATTGGCGTCTCTCGGGCGGCTCCCGCATCAAAGCCATCCATTATCCCCCCTCGCAGCCACCTGCTACGCTCGACAGGCAGAGCAGTTCCCCGGTTACCATCCGTGAAAAGACAATCCTCCCAGATGCTGCCTCCCGGCTCACCTATCTTGATCAAACAACTGTTGATTCAGTGACAGCCTTGGTGATTGATTCTCCTCCGATTGATGGTTTTGTCCCCTGGATCGCAGTTCTAGCTACAAATAAGCGCTTGGCCGAATTGGAAATCGACGCCGTCCCCTATAGTTCCATTACAGGCAGTTTGTTAACCGCGGATCCTCAAAATGATTACGCTCTGGGTATCTTTGATACTGGTGCCAGTGCTCATGTAATGGGGCACGATCAGGCTGTCTCTGTTGGTATTAGTGGTTCTTACCTGACTACCAACACCGTTGAGATTACCGGTGCCACCGGTTCCGTCGATGCCTGGGTAAGTAAACCTCTGGGGATATTTATTGATGGTCTTAGTGCCTGCGAACCTAACGGAGTCCTTACCGATACCTCCGGAATGGTAGGTGAATACAATGTCGCCATCGCAGTAGGGCAAAGCGGCTCGAACTTACCTACTGCTATCGGCTCACCTCTTTCGGTCTATTATGCAGCCGATTTCAATATTGATCAGCCCGTTGTTGTGGTAAAGGATGGTGCTTACTATATTGCTCCGGACATAACTTTCTATGAACTTTCGGACCCTTGTATCCCATCCTATCCCAATTCTATTCCTCTGGAGTTGCGTCCCTTAGGCGGCACAACAATTTCATACGTTTACGATCCTTTTGATTATCCCGAATACAATCCCACATCTCCTTCTGTTATTGTCGGCAACTCACTGCAAAGTCTGTTTTTCGTTCATAGTGTTGACCTTACCGACGGCAATTATAGCGCCATCGATAAAGATCGCTTCATGCTGGATACCGGTGCTCAGATAACTGTTGTGGGCAGCAGGGTAGCCGCCCGGTTGGCCTTTGATCCGGCCCAGCCCGAATTTGAAGTAGAGATCCAGGATGTAACTGGTGAATCCACCACGGCCCCCGGCTTTTATATTGACTCCTTGGATATCCCTGCTCTGGGCAATTGGCTTTCCTTTACGAATATACCTGTAGTCCTGTTGGACGTGGCCTCACCGGAAGGCGGTACCCTTGATGGTATTATAGGTATGAATCTTTTTGTCGATTTAAACTTCGCTTTTCACGGTGGCGGCCTTTTCGGCCTGGATGATCCCTATATTGAATTCGAACCTATTCCGTTCTCACTACCAGATATTGCCCCGGCCCAGGGTGACGGTCAAATCGATATCCTGGACCTTATTGCCTTGTCGGAATCTTGGTTGGCCGATCCCTTTTCTCCTCGCTGGAACCTCGAACGCGACATAGCGCCCTCCTGGCCCGACGGCATCATCAACATCCGCGATTTCGCCGTCCTTTCTCAATACTGGCTCACCCCATCCACCCCCTGAAATCGTTTGTGGTTACATCTTTTCCGTTGGCCACTTTCTTACATTCTCATCAATTTGAGTTTTAGACCTGAAGCCTTAACCTTACATACTCCCCACCTTTTGCCTTCTAACTCATATCTCCTGACTTAACTTGCATACCTTTTAAGTTTTCAAATACTTTTTTGACGATAAACCGATTGATATCTGGTATTATTTGCAGAGACAACATATAATAATCGCCTGTGGGCAATTATTTCCCGCAGAATATAACTTAGTCAGTTTTTGCTGAGGAGTAATATAATGGATTCAACAGACAACTATAATGAGTTTCCGGAAGTTCCCAATACCCCTGCTAATAATGGCCCTTCCGGCTCTCCGCCGCCGCCGCCACCGCCGATGGAGAGGCAAACTTCCCCACGGCCTGCAGCCCCTCCGGCCCCGATTCCCGTTTACATACCCTCTTCGGGCGGGCCTGCCGGGCCCCCGCGGCGTTCTGTGTTGTCAGGCATATTGCGCTTCTTTCTCATGCTGATATTTATTGGTTCGTTGATCTTGAATATATACCTGGGCTTGATCGTCTATAACTGCATGATGCAGCAGCGCGAATATCGCAGTGGTGACGAAAAAAACAAAATCGTCCTCATCGATCTGCAGGGTACGATTAATATGAATACCGCCGAGAGCATCCACAGCATGTTAAAACTGGCCGCTGATGACAAGCACATTAAGGGAGTAATTCTGGTCGTCAATAGTCCCGGTGGCCAGGTCAATCCCTCCGATATGATCAATAAATATGTCACTGATTTTATAACTGAACTGCCCGATAAGAAAATCTACGCTGCCGTTCAGCAGGTAAGCGCCAGTGGCGCTTGCTGGGCCACCGCCTCGGTTAATAAAATTTTCGCGCAGACCAATTCCACCGTGGGCAGCATTGGAGTGCTATATATGAATTTTGTCCTGGAAAATACCCTCAAACAAAAGCTGGGTATGGACCCAATTGTAATCAAATCCACCCGTTCTCCTTTCAAGGATATGGGGTCACCCTTTCGTATGCCTACTGAGGAAGAAAAGCAAAAGATCACAGAAGAGGTGGATAAAATACATGCCCGGTTTGTCGAAGTGATAAGTAAGGGCCGGGATATACCTCAGGCTGATGTGTGGAAGCTGGCCAGCGGTGATGTTTACGACGGTCCGGAGGCCAAAGGAAATAAGCTCATAGATGAAGTGGGCTTTTTAGATAATGCCATCGATGATATGGCCGAGGCGTTAGGCATTCAAAATCCCCAGGTAGTGCGCTTTTATAAACAACCCACCCTAAAGGAGATGTTGATAGAAAAACAAGATACGGGTCTTAATATCCAACAGCAACTGGAATATTGGACCATGACCCCCAGGATCCAGGCCCTTTGGCTGGGGGAACATTAAAATCAGGTTGCTTATTTAGTAATCCGGATTGGATCCGTACGAGATAAGACAGAAAGATCAATTTTGGGCGGCTATGTAAAGGGGGCTCAAAAGGAGTTTTGGGGCAAGACCCAGTAGGATAGTCAGTAGGGCAGCCACAGCAATAGCCAGCAGAGGGCCCCGACGGGGACAAAGTTGGCTGGTAAAGGCGCCCGGGTCTATATAAGCAGCGGCTATTATTCGGAGATAATAGGCGGCGGCAACGGGGATATTAAGCACAGCGATAACAACTAAGGTAATGTTATATGGTACTGTCGAAGACTTTACCAGGTTGGCCAGGATGATAAGTTTTCCACTGAATCCAGCGGTCAGAGGCATACCAACAAGGCTAAAAATGCAGACAGCTAGGGCCGCGGCAAGAACAGGATGACGTCTAGCCAAACCCGAAAGGTCGGAGAGCTCTTGGGCTTCTTCATGATTACTTTGGATAAGTGAAAGTGCCGAGAAGGCACCTATGGTAGCCAGGGCGTAAGCACAGATATAAAAGAACAGAGAGCCAAGGGCACTACCGCAAGGTAATTGGCTATCGAGAAAAGCCAGCACAGCCAACATGATATAGCCCGTGTGGGCAACGGCCGAATAGGCAAGGATACGTTTGACGTTACGCTGGCGCAGGGCGAGGACGTTACCGACGGTAATAGTGGCGGCGGCAATAATCCAGAGTATCCAGACAGTAAGTTCGGTTATACGGCCGGTAGCGAACCAGGTCAGGGACTCAAAACAGGAAAGGATAAGGACTAGGGCATAAAAACCGGCAAACTTGGGAACGAAGGCCAAAAATGCGGAGACCGGCGCAGCGGCGCCTTGATAAACATCCGCGATGTAAAAGTGCATCGGGACAGCACCAATCTTAAAACAAAGCCCCACAATTACCAATACCAGAGGGATCAGATAGATATTATCAACAGTGGAAGTGGTTAAAATATTTCGTATTTCCGCGAAGTTAGCAGAGCCGGCCAGACCGTAAAGGTAACTCAAGCCAAAGGCAATAAGAGCGGCGGAAAGAGCACCGAGGAAAAAATATTTCAGACCAGCTTCGGCGGCATGAGGGTGACTGCGGGATAGGGCCACCAGGATATAGGTAGGAATGGAAACCAATTCAAGGGCCAGAAATAATATAATCAGGTTATTAGTGACAAAAACTAAAAGTAGGCCGCCCAGAGAAAAAAGCATCATAGCATAAAATTCACCAGTAGGGGGGCAATCATCTCGACCAGAGGGATCACCAACATGCCAACCAGCGTGGCCCCAGGTGGCTAATACCAGGATTCCACCGAGGGCTAAGGTAAGATACCCGGCAAAAAGGGATAGGCCATTTATCCTCAAGGAACTGTCATCGGCACAGAGAAAAGAAATATTGCCTTGATAATGAAAACTAATGGCCAGGGCATACAAAATGGTAAGAAGAGTAAGTCCGGGTAGATATTGGTGTATCTCGGATGAGCGAGATAGTCCCAGCATCAGAATGATAAGACCACCGGCTAGCAAGGTAATAATAGGTAACGTTATGTGTAATAAATCAGACATAGAAGTTATTTTTTACTGAGGACTAATTGTTTTTCGTAAAATGTCGGATGTTCATTAGTGTATTTGTTTTCTTGCAATATTGTGGTACAGATCTGTTGGTCAAGGTTTTTCAAAGCTGGCTTGGTGGTGATGAAGAATATATTAGGATAGACGCCCAATAGAACCACCAACAGGGCCAGGGGAGTTAGAATCAACCACTCACGCCGGGACAAATCTACGGGGAGTTTTTCTAAAGATGGCTCGTGAACAACCTGAGGCTCTTTAAGAGGTCCGAACAGGATGCGCTGGCATAACCATAACATATATACAGCGGAGAGGACGACACCGGTAGCAGCAATTATGGCATATACTGGTCCAAGGGGGGCCAATTGGTATAACTGAGATTTAGAAGTAAAGACGGCATAGAGAATGGTGAACTCACTGATGAAACCATTCAGGCCGGGCAGGCCGATGCTGGATAGACTAAAGAGAACCAGGAAAAAGGCCATGATGGGCATATTCCTGGCCAGACCACCGAGCCGGACAATTTCGCGGGTATGATATCGTTCATAAATCATACCCACCACCAGGAACAAACCACCGATAGAGATACCATGGTTGAACATATATAAAAGTGAGCCGCTCAGGCCGGTATGGTTAAATGCAAACATACCCAGCGTACAAAAACCAATATGGGCAAAGGACGCATAGGCAATGAGTTTTTTCATGTCCGGTTGAACCCAGGCACAGAGTGAGCCATAGATTATCCCTACAAGGGCAAGGATGGCAATGAACGGAGCATATTTAAAAGCTACCAGGGGCAACACTGGAATCAGTATTCGCAGGAAACCGTAAGTGCCAAGCTTGCTGATGACTCCGGCGAGCAGTACACTGCCGGCGGTAGGGGCCTCGGTATAGGCCAAAGGCAGCCAGGTATGAAAGGGGAACAAAGGAGCCTTGATGGCAAAGCCCAGAAAAAATGCCAAAAATAACCAACCTTGAGTTTGAACAGGGACGTGGGTTTGATAGAGTTGTTGAATCTCGAAGGTTAAGATGTCGGTCTGACTGTAATGGAGCCAGCCAAGCCATAGAATAGCGGCCAATTGGAGCCCGCCACCGGTGAGGGTGTAGATGAACAATTTATAGGCGGCAGGTCGTCGCCGGGCACCACCCCAGATGCCAACTATTAAAAACAAGGGCAAGAGCGTGAATTCAAAGAAAATATAGAACATTAATAAATCCATGCTCAAAAATACAGCCGTCATGGCAGCCTGGAGAAGAAGTATAAGAGAGTAATACGTATGCGGACTTTGTTTTATAGAGGTAAAGCTGGACCAGATAGAAAGAGGAAAAAGAACATTAGCCAGCAGTATAAGCCATAAACTGATACCATCGAGGCCAAAATGAATGCTGGAGCCTAATTGGGGGAAAAAACCACATTGGAATTCGAATTTAAATGCTTCATCAATGCCGTCTTGTACAAAGACCCCGAAGAGCAAAAGAGTTAAAACCAGGGAACCGGCACTGAAAAATAAAGCCAATCCGGCCGTCCGGCGTATATCTTTAATGGGAAATAGAATAACCAAAACGGCCCCTATAAAGGGAATAAGAATTAGCACAGGTAATATTATCTGGTTTTCAGGCATTGTTTTGTTTTAAATCACTGCTATGGCGTTATCCGTTCTCATTTTTTAAATGGCATAAATCACCAGGATCAGGGTTAAAGTTAAGCCCAGAATCATTAAAAGGGCATATGTTTGTAAGGAGCCTCGCTGGGCAAGACCCACGACAGCGCCGGCCGCGCGGGGAACAACTGTGATGAGCCAAATAAGTGAATCAATAACCAGGTTATCCAGAGTAAAACATATCTTACCCAGAAAACGCAGGGGGTGTACAAAAATACTCTGGTATATTTCATCTACATAGAATTTATTGAGCAGAAGTTTGTGCATAGGACGCAGGGTAGGATAGGCGGCAATTTGATCAGCCTTGGTGCGAGTGGGTAGGCATATAAGGCCGGCCGCAGCGATACCCAGCAGGGCCGCAGCGATACTGATATACATAACGGTGTCGTGGCTTATTCGGTGTGAACTAAGGTCTAGACGGTGATAGGAGGCAAGACTGACCGAACCGGACAGAAAGGAATCCAGCGGGTGGTTTTTACCCCAATTGATATAACCGGCCAAAATAGAACCGACAGCCAATACGACCAGACAGTAACTCATTACCGGAGTTTCATGGGGTTGAGCCACATCTTTAGGAACCAGGCGAGGCCCATGAAAGGCCAGAAAATAGCAGCGAAAGATATAAAAAGCTGTCAAGGCTGCAGTGAATACGCCGATCCAGCCCAGCCAGAACAGCGTTGGATGATTCAATGCACCCCAGAGTATTTCATCCTTGCTGAAAAAACCCGCCAGGCCGGGAAAACCGGCCAAGGCCAAAGCTCCGATTAAAAAGGTCCAGCGGGCCCAGGGGATATCATTTTTAAGACCACCGAGTTCTTTTAAATCTATATGATTGTGCATGGCGTGCATAATGGCGCCGGCGGCCAGAAACAATAAGGCCTTGAAAAACGCATGAGTATATAAGTGAAATATGCCTGCAGCAGCCGAGCCTACCCCAACCGCCAGAAACATGTACCCCAGTTGACTGATGGTGGAATAGGCAAGAATTCGCTTGATGTCAGTCTGGACCAGCGCGATCACCGTCGCAAACAGGGCTGTAATACCACCCGTAATTGCAACGACCGTTAATGCAATCTTGGATTCGGAAAAGATAGCACCGCAACGGGCCACCATATATACCCCGGCGGTTACCATCGTTGCAGCGTGGATCAGGGCGCTGACCGGGGTAGGCCCTTCCATAGCATCGGGCAGCCAGACATAGAGAGGAAGCTGAGCACTTTTACCGACGGCACCTGCGAATAGACACAAGGCTATGACGGTTATTAAAACCGGATGCTGGGCGGCAAAACAATGAGCTTGAGTAAAGACACCCTGTGATCCGTAGAACTCCACCGTATTAAAGTTGAGGAAGATAAGTAAAATTCCGACAGCAAAGCCGAAATCACCGATACGGTTTACTATAAAGGCTTTTTTAGCCGCCGCCGCCGCCTCAGGACGCTGATACCAAAAACCGATCAGTAAATAACTACACAGACCGACCGCCTCCCAGAAGATGTATAACATAAGAAAGTTATCAGAAATGACCAGCATTAACATACTGAAAACGAACAGCCCGATAAAGGCGAAGAAGCGCCCATAGCCGCGCTCGCCGGCCATATAGCCCTTGGAGTAAATTGTTACTACTAAGGAAACAAGTAAAACGGTAACCAGCATAAGAGTTGTTAAGGGGCTGATGCGGGCTTTGAATGTACTTTGGAGATTGTCGATACTAAGCCAATTGTAGCCGTTGATATCGGTTTGGGGCACCTCAGGAGTCCCGTAAGTAATACCAAGAACAACCACTGCCAGGATCGCGGAAACAGCCAGGGCTATGATAACGGGCAGATGGCTGTGCTTTCGGAGAAAATGAGGACCGGCTGCCGCGGTAAGGAGAGCCGCCAGCAATGGTAACACGGGTATGAGCCAGATCCAGGTTGAAATTTTTTCCATTTTATACCTTGGATTATCCTTTTAAATCATTAAAAGCAGAGGCATCGAGAGTATTTTTACGTTTCTGGAGAACAAGCACCAGGGCTAATGCCAAAGCGGCTTCAGCAGCGGCGATGACCAGGAGAAATATGGTAAAGGCCTGACCTTCAAGGATAGTTTTACCTTCCTCCAGCCAATGACGGTTAAAACCCACCAGATTCACAATGATTCCGGAAAGCATTAGCTCGGTGCAGAGGAACATGACAATCAAATTTCTCCGGATCATAAAGCCGATAAGGCCCAGGGTAAAAAGTAACGCACCGACGAGAAGATAATATCGATAATCAATCATAATTAATGAGTACGTAAAAAATATTGGTTATTCATTGGGTTTTGGTTTCAGATTTTTAATAAGGGCGATACCGCCGACAGCGGCAATTACTAAAATTAATCCGGCCACTTCCAAAGCTACCACGTGCCGGTCGAACAATTCCCTGCCTATAGCACTGGCCGTACCGGTTTCGGTCAAAGATTGAGTAAGCTCCCCAGTAGCCTCTGGAGAAGTTATTCCGCCGGAACTTGTAAACATTAGCTGTAAAACAGAGACGAAAAAGACAAGTCCGATTATCGTCGCCAGTAAGGGAGTATGTGCCTTGGTGTCATACGCAGGCTGGTTTTCCTGCCTAGAGAGCATCAAGACAAATACATAGACTACCAGGACGGCACCGGCATAGATGATTACCAAGGCAAAGGCCAGAAAATAGGCCTGCTGAAGTAATATCAGCGCAGCCACCGCCAGAATCGTCAGAACAAAAAACAGAGCGCTATATAGCGGCCTTGACTGAATGATCATCAACAACGCCGAGGCCAGGGCAACGAAACTGAACAGAAAAAACCACATATATTCGCCGGTGGAAGTTATGATATTTCGTTCTCCTTATCTTCGATATTTTTCCGGTGGGCAACAGCTTCCTGTAGATAATCACAACTGTAACCTACGATAGGGGGGTTGCGCCGGGGTTTAATCTCTTTTGTTTTTTCATAGACATCCAGGAGCCTTTCCTTGTCGTAGATCATATCCTTACGGGAAATACCGGTAAGATTATAAACAGGAGTCAGCTCGATAGCGTCCACGGGACATGCCTGTTCACACATACCGCAATAGATACAGCGGAGCTCGTCGATCCAGAAACTTACCGGGTATTTTTCACGATCAGGCCAAGGGGCCTCGGCGCCGACGATATGAATGCACTCGGCCGGGCAGGCGGTTTGACACATAAAGCAGGCAACACAGGCAACACGCCCCTCGGAGTCCTTATTGAGTCGATGCAGGCCGCGATAGGTGGTATTGCGCAGTCCCCCCTGGGAAACTTTCAGGTGTTCGCGCCGCTGTTCGGGGTATTGCATACATCGTTTACGCCGGAACACGTGACGGATTGTCAGCCATAAACCTTTGATAATTGCGGGCAGATAAAGTCTCTCCCAGTATTTCAAAGGGCGCTGGTCAACATAAATTATGTCGGATTCTTTCAAGGTCATAAATTACACGTCATCAATCAAGATTACTCGTGTTCCTTTCTGTTTGATAAAAAGTAATAGGCATGTTTCCCTCCCCGGTACGATCAGGGGTAAGACCCACAATTACTAATAGAATTACGAATACGATAATATTACCGATCAACTGTCCCCAATATGAAGGATGTGCCTGCCCCCCAGTGAAATACACTACCAGAGTGTTCGAGATCAACAAGAGCAATGCTAACGGTACCAGTGATTGCCACGCTAACTTCATAACCTTGTCAAACCGGAAGCGGGGCAGGGTCCAGCGAACCCACATGTAGAAAAATATGAAGGCCCAGACCTTAATTAAGAAAATGATTACCCTAAGCAAAGCAGCACCAATAGTAGGACTTTCGCTGGTAAGGCCGGGCAAATGCCACCCTCCAAAGAAAAGCACGACGGCAAGCGAACTGGATACAATTATATGAGCGTATTCGCCCAGAAAGAAACAGCCGAACTTCATGGATGCATATTCGGTATGATAGCCGGCTACCAGTTCCTGTTCGCATTCGGGCAGATCAAAGGGCAGACGATTAGTTTCGGCAAAAATACAAACTAAAAATATCAGAAAGGTTAAGGGTTGACTGAGAATGAACCAGCCCTGCTGGATTTGTATGTCCACAATTTTTTCCAGGCGGAGAGTACCGGTCAGCATGACCATACTCAAAAGAGACAGGACCAGCGGCACTTCATAGCTTAGTATCTGGGCGGCGGCACGGAGGGATCCCAGCAATGAATACTTATTATTACTGGCCCAACCGCCCAGGACCACACCATAAACACTCAGAGAACTTAGGGCCAGGAGATATAAGACACCGATGTCCACGTGTGCTATCTGTAGATGGATAGTTTTTCCCCAGATTTCCAGTTGACCGCCAAAGGGAATCACCGCGATACTTGCCAGGGCCAATCCCATAAGAAGTGCTGGTGCCAAAACAAATAAAGTCTTGTCCACACCATCGGGAGTATACTCCTCCTTGAAGAGCAATTTAATACCGTCGCAGAAAGGCTGAAGGATACCGCGCGGACCCGAACGATTCGGCCCGACACGGTCCTGGATCCAGGCGGCAATCTTACGCTCAATCAGGATCATATAGGCCACCATCAACAATATGACGGTAAGAACGCAAACGGTTTTAATAATTGTTTCCAGCATATTTTATTTTTCAGTTAAGCATACAATCACACTAGGTTGTTGACATCGTATTTGCAGCAGGAGTATTAGGCGACCTAACAATGTCGGCCATCTCACTATGTATGGTTTCCATACAAAATTGACCTCGTCGTCCGGATATACGCCATATCCATTCCGCCTCCGAGCAGGCCTGCTCCGGTGGATTAATGGCCTTGGCAAAAGGCTGGACCTGATCCTGGTCATTGATAAAGGAACCGGATTTTTCCGTCCACGCTGCCCCGGCCAGGACTACATCGGCCCGGTCGGACAATTTACTTTTTAGTATGTCTTGTAAGATTATCACTTTCACAGCATGTAATTTATCTAAACTGTCGTCCGGCCACCAGTCGAGCCAGGGATAACCCCCTTGAATCCAAAGGGTTTCGAACCGGCCCTGAGCTACAGCCTCGAGCAGCTCTTTAAATTTCATCAACTCCGTACCGGATTGTTTTATTACAGCTTCAGCGCCGCGACGGTTGGGAATTTTTTCTGCGCAGATTTTAAAACCACCTTTGAAGACTTCGTCGTCTTTTTCGCTAAAGACCGGCCCCATAGCAAGAGTAACTTCTCTACTGCTGCTGCGCAACCATTGAGCCAACAGCCACTGCTCTTCACAGGTAGCACAGGGACTTAATACCGCAGCCATTTTAGAACCATTGCCAACTTGCAAATATGGAGCAAAGCGATTTTTTACTTCATTGTAAGCCCGCTCTGGACTTATGGGCTGGGCTGTTTCACCTCGGCCCATGCTAGAATGTGTCAATCGCTCTGGTGCCTGGATGAATTTATAACCGTAGCGGCCGTCGTCGCACATCCAATAATCATTGACATCCGGATTGAAACGTGGTCGGAGACGATATACTACCCCCTGGTGGTGATCGATATAAATATTACAGCCGCGGCTGCAGCGGGGACAGATACTTTCCGCGGTTTTCAGGAACCAGACCCGCTGCTTGAAAAGAAATTGTTTATCCAGCATGGCTCCCACGGGACAGATATCGACAATATTACCTGCCATTTTATCGTTGAGTCCTTGGCCCGGTACAATATCGATTTCACTGCCGCTGCCGCGCTTGCTAACGGCCAGTTCAGCTCCTCCGGATATTTCCTCCACAAAGCGGACACACCTGGTACAAAGAATGCAACGGTCGGCATGCAAGAGGATATTTTTGCCAATATTCTTTTTGGGCTGTTTATTTTTTTTCTCGGCGAAGCGGCTCACGGGATTGCCATAACGATAGCTGTAGTCCTGCAGATAACATTCACCGGCCTGATCACAGATGGGGCAATCTAGTGGATGGTTTAGCAGAAGAAACTCCAAAATGTTTTTTTGATGGCGGCGTACTTTTTCGGTGTCGCTGCGAACCACCAGGCTTTCTTTTACCGGCGTTTTACAGGCCATAACCAGCTTGGGATTCATGGAGAAACGACCGTCTTTATCATATTGGCCCACTTCGACTGCACAGAGTCTGCAGGAACCGGCCGGGTTCAGACCATTATGAAAACAGTAATGAGGAATCTCATAACCGGCTTGCAGAACAGCCTCCAGAACGTTGAGGTTTTTATCCGCCGTTATTTCATGATCATTAAATGTAAAGGTTACCTTTTCCATGGATACTCAGGCAAAGTGATTGATTTCCTCTCTTTTGATGCGGACCATATTTTGATACCATATATTTTTTAAGCAATTGAGCTTCAAATTCGAGGCGGAATTTATTGATAAAGGTTTTCACCGCCCAGCTCGTACCGTCGGCCAGCCCGCAGATTGTCTTACCCACCAGGGCCCCTTGTGTATCAGTAAGTTCTATAAGTAGATCTAAATCCTTGAGTGTTCCCTGACCGTCAAGTATCCGGTTGAGGATCTTAAGCATCCAGACCGAGCCTTCCCGGCAGGGGGTACACTGACCGCAACTTTCGTTAGCAAAGAAACGCACGATATTTCTCAGGACCCGGACCATACAAGTAGTATCATCCATGACGATAACACCGCCCGTCCCCAGCCCTAAACATCCGTATTGTGGAGGACCTTCAAAGTCAAGTGCACAATCCAACTCCTTCTCTGTCAGAACTCCCATGCTGACCCCGCCGGGAATAACGGCCTTGCACCTCCGGCCGTTACGTACCCCACCTGCGTATTTTTCAATCAACTCACGACAGGGAATTCCCAAAGGTAACTCGACAATGCCGGGTTTATTTACCTGACCGGAAATACCGTATAACTTCGGTCCGGGGGAATGAACTGTGCCGATGGAAACAAACCATTCCGGCCCATTGTTAATTATATGAGGAACACAGCACAGAGTCTCTACATTATTGATTATGGTAGATTTACCGAAGGCGCCCTGAACTGCAGGGAAGGGCGGTTTAATGCGGGGCCAGCCGCGTTTACCTTCCAATGCCTCCAGCAAACTCGTCTCTTCGCCACAGATGTAAGCTCCCGCACCGCGATGCAGGACACATTCGAGATTATAACCGCTGTTCAGAATGTTTTTACCTAAATAACCGGCTTTATAGGCCTGATCGATGGTCTCCTGTAAAATCCTGGCTTGCGCGGGGTATTCACCCCGGATAAAGATATAAGCGACGCTGGCCCGGGTAGTGTAACTTCCCACGATAATGCCCTCAAGAATCTGATGAGGATCAATCTCGGCCAGGTAGCGGTCTTTAAATGTGCCCGGTTCGGATTCATCAAAATTGACTACCATATAAATGGGATCTGTACTTGCCTTGAGCATGAAACTCCACTTTATGCCCGTACTGAATCCCGCACCACCTCGTCCTCGTAAGCCGCTGGCCTTGACCATAGCTACAATTTCCTCCGGTGCCATGGAGACCGCCTTTTTCAGACTGGCATAACCGCCGCGCTTGACGTAGGCGTCCAGTTGGTGCACCTCAGGGTGATTCCTATTGCGCGTAAGTATTGGTTCAAAGGCCATCTAGTTTTCTACCTCTTGGATAATGTCGTCCAGTCTCTCCAAGCTAATGTTTTTATATAATGTCTGGTCGATCAATATTGCCGGAGCATAGTCACAGGCCCCCAGACACTGCGCGGTAATCAAAGTAAACTTGCCATCCTGGGTCGTTTGCCCCGGCTCGATACCGAGTTTTTCCTGCAGAGCAGCAAGAATCTGCTCACAGCCGCATAGCTCACATGATAGCGATTGACATACTGCAATCAGGTGCTTTCCGCGTTGTGATAGGCTATATGAATCATAGAAACTAGCTGTGCTTAGTACCTCTGCAGGCGGAATATCTAGCAACTCAGCCAATTCCAGAATGGCAGACTCACTGATACAGTTGAACTTGTCCTGAACCATATGTAAAGCGGGCAGAAGGACTGCACGGCGCGTGGGATAGCGTGTACAAAGGGCTCCGATTGCCTTTTTCATTTCATTATCAAGGACCGGCTCCGAAGATCGCTCGGTAGCTGTTAGTCTGTCTTTACTTTCCCAAGTCATAATATGGTTTTCTGCTTTTATTTATCTATCCAGTTCGGCAGCGATTATGTTCAAGCTCGAAAGGGCGACGACAATCTCCGAGATAGTGTGGCCGCGGAGAAGTTCGCCTATGGCCTGCAGATGCTGCAGAGACGGGCTGCGGACTTTGACGCGAAATGCCTTATCCGAACCATCCGCTACGATATAAAATCCCAACTCCCCGTTAGCGGTTTCCTGGGCGGCATAGACCTCGCTTACCGGTGTGCTAAATCCCCGGTTGTCCATCACAACCTCAAAATGATGGATCACACCTTCAATACTGCCATAGACTTCCGATTTTTCCGCTAACATTACTTTGGGATCAGCAGCTATGTTAATCTCACCGGGAGGAATTTTTTTAAGGGCTTGCTCGATCATTTTGCGGGATTGCTCAATTTCTTCCAGGCGCACCAGATAGCGGCTATAAACATCTCCACTCCGGGCCAGGGCTACCTTAAAATCCAGATCGGAATAAGCCAGGTATGGTTCATCTTTGCGCAGGTCGCGTTTGACTCCTGCCGCTCGGGCGACCGGACCGGTCCAGCCCCAATTCAGTACTTGCGCATCGGTTGTAGGCGTAACATTTTTTGTGCGTTCCAAAAATATCGGATTACGTGTTAAAAGGGTATGACAGTCATCCACAGCGCGGGTTAGTTTATCACAAAAACTTTCTACGTAGTTAGTCCAGCCCTCAGGTATATCCGCCATAGCCCCGCCTACCCGGCTCCAGCTTGTGGTAAAGCGCGCCCCGCAGACGGCCTCGAATAAATCGTTAATCTCTTCACGTTCGTTGAACAGCAGCACAAAGACCGTCATAGCTCCCACTTCCAGGGCCGCCTCGCCCACGCTGAGAAGATGGTCCTGAATCCGGGCCAACTCCGCTATGATCGTACGCAGATATTTACAACGCTTGGTTATCTCGATTCCTAATAGCTTCTCCACCGCTCCATGCCACGCGATATTATTGGCTATCGGCGATATATAATTCATGCGATCGGTGACGGTAACGTATTGATTGTATGTGTGATGCTCAGCGAGCTTTTCAAAACCGCTGTGGAGATAGCCGATATGCGGTGTGCATTTGAGGATACGTTCACCGTCGAGTTCCAATACCAGATGAATGGTCGTATGGGTGGCCGGGTGTTGAGGACCGAAGTTCAGGATCCAGGTATCCGCAGAGCCGGAGAGTTTCTCAAGTCGGGCTGGCCGGGCTATATCTTCGATTGCAGCGGGCACGTAGGTCCTTTCTTTAATTTATACTGTCTTTCTGGTTACAATACGGAAGTTGTCACGTTCACCCTGACCACGCAGCGGATAGTCCTTACGCAGGGGATGTTTTCCTTTGAATAAGTCGCACAGTAAAAGTCGGCGGAGATCGGGATGTTCGGTAAAAACAAATCCGAACATTTCCGCCGCCTCGCGCTCGGGCCATTCAGCCCCTCGATAGATGCCGCTAAGCGATGGTACCGTTAAATCGTCCTCGGCCAGATATACCTTAACGATAAGGCGGCGGTTATAGATCACGCTTATAAGGGGATAGACCAGGGCAAACCTCTTCCTGGCTTGGGGATATCCCAGATAGTCGATACCGACAACGTCGGTCAACTGCTCATAAGCGCAAGCCCCATCATCATGTAAAAACCGCATGACATCCAGCAACCTCGATTTGGGAATAATAACCACTTGCATGCCGGCGGCATGATTTTCGCTTCGAGCGCACTGTTCGCCGAATTTTTGGTAGAGTTGTTCGATAGTAGGATGGTTCGAATTCATTTAATTTCTGCTCAAATAGTAACAAAAGCTACTAATTACTTAATTAAGTTACCATGGTTGGTTTTTGCCAATCCTGTTCATTCGGTTTAAGGTCATCCGGTACCTTATCCCGCACATCATAAGGTTGTATGACTACCCCCAGTGGCCGCGCGGTACTGGTTCGGCCCTCGAGTCCCAGACGCTGAATAGTCATGATCCCTTCGATTATCTGTTCAGGCCGGGGCGGGCAGCCGGGCAGAAATACGTCCACCGGTAAAAATTGATTGATTCCCTGTACCACTGCATAGGTATCGAACTCGCCCCCGCTGCTACAGCATGCGCCCATACTGATTACCCATTTGGGTTCAGCCATCTGGATATAAAATCTCTGTAGCACGGGGAGCATCTTGGTTGTGATCCTGCCTGCTACCAGCAGCAGGTCGCATTGACGGGGCGAGAATCGCATAGCTTCAGCTCCGAATCGTGCTATGTCGAAACGGGAGCAGGCCGAGGCCATCAATTCAATGCCGCAGCAGGCGGTAGCAAAGGGAACCGGCCAGATAGAGAACTGACGACACCAGCCGACAATTTTGTCTAGCTTGGTGCCCAATACGTTGGGAAGTCTTGCTTCCAGTTGCAAGCTCATCTTTCACATCCTTGTGTCAGTTAGCGCCAATCAAAAACTCCCTTAGCCCAGGCATATATGAATGCTACCAGGAGAATCGCTGTAAAGACAGCCATTTCGATCAGGTAAAAACCACTGCGATTATCGTGGAACAATACAGCCCAGGGATAAAAGAAGATCAACTCCACATCGAAAAGTAAAAATAACAGCCCTATCAGATAGAACCGCCCATGAAAAGGTTTGCGGGCGGTTCCAACAGGATTAACCCCCGATTCATAAGGACTGCCTTTTTCCGGGCCCTTGTGGCCTGGGCCCAAAAGCATGCTTATAATTAACATAGCGGCTAGCAGTGCTGCTGTCACTACCAACATGACAGCTATCGCTCCATAGCCCCGCCCGAAAGCAATAATATCCGTATTCATGGATTACTCATATAGTGGCTGTATGATTTGAATCCAGCCTGGTATTATAAATTTCGGAAATAATGGCCTTTGTAACTTGTTGTTAACGAAAGAGTTATGATGACATTCAGCTGCGCAACCATAAGTCAAAATTCTTACCTGGATAGTATAAACGATAATATCCCTTATTGCAGGCATCTTCAATATTTAAGCGGAAATATCCCAAAAATTTTCTATTCCATATGTTCTTGTATATACCGCAAGTTAAGCCTGACTGGTTTTTATTTCATTTTCGGTAGGAATCTAATACAATCCAGCTTCTCCATTTAACCTTATAAAAGTTGGTACCAGATGACTCGAGACATACCAAAAAAGTTGCGTTGGTTTCTAGCCAGAATAGTATTGCTGTGGATCATGGCCCTGGCGGTATTGGCTGTCATAGGGGCGTTTCGGGGCGCCACTCGAGCCCGGGAACTTTTTAATTCATTCCCCATGCAGATATTCTGGTTGGTTTTCACCCTTTTGTTAACCGTGGGTATGTTGGTTTTTGCACGTCTGCGGCAAAAGGTTGGGTTGCTTTTGATTCATGCCGGTTGTGTCTTAGTGCTGGTAGGGGGGATGTGGGGGTCGGATTTGGGCCATCAGTTGCAAAAACAGTTTTGGGGAATAGACAAAGTACCTCAGGGGTATATGGTTGTTTTAGAAGGTAAAAAAGCAGACAAAATTATGTCGGGAGATTTTAGAAAGGAGTTGGCCCAGTTGCCCTTTAGTCTCCGTTTGCATGATTTTCGGTTGGAGTATTACCACGAACAGGGAAAGCTATTGGTTTATCGCCAGGACAAATCAGGATCGCAGATTGATATGATTGGTAAGATTCCCGCTCGGCCTGGCGAAGTATTGCAGTTGGACCAGGGACTACCGTCACTGAAAGTCCTCAGACAATTTCACAATTTTAGAATTACGACGGAAAACGGCTCAAGAACGATTACTGATGATGCCCAGGCGGGCGAGAATCCGGCTCTGGAGTTGGAATTAACCTGGCCGGATGGTAATCTCCAGAAAAGTTATGTCTTCGAGCGCTTCCCCAAATTTAACCAGGTCGGGCCTCTGCACTTCAGATATATTCTTATGCCCAAGGATTACTTCAGTGATCTGGAGGTAGAGGTCGCCGGTGCCCCCCGTACAGTACGCAAAATGGTGGAAGTAAATCATCCCCTCCATTATGGGGGGTATTATTTTTATCAGTCTGATTATGATCACCAGGGGGGAACATATACTGTGCTTTCGGTAACCAGTGATACAGGTCTGGGGATTGTCTTTGGTGGATATTTTTTGCTTTGTTTGGGAACTTTCTGGCATTTTTGGTTTAGCGGGATATTTAAACCCCGGCTTCAAAGGATTAACTCTGATTAAACTATGGAAATAAAATGGACCATTCAGGGGGGGATAATATATGCGGCCTTGGCAACGTATCTGCTGGCTTTTGTAATAGCCGTACTGCAAAGAGGAAAGCCGGCCAAGGCTTTATATATTATAGGATTTTTGCTGGCGGTGGTTAGTTTCATCTATCGCTGGCTGCATGTACGTCATGTACCCATGCAAAATCTTTTTGAAGTGTTTGTAACGATGGGTATGTTGATCTATCCGCTTTCGGTGTTTTCCCGGAAGTACTTACGCGTAGGAGTGGAAGCATCGGATATGCTGTTGGGGGCGGTCGTCTTGTTTCCGGCTGGTTTCATTTTTTCAGCCGAGCCGCAAACTCTGCCCCCAGCCCTGCAGTGCTGGTTGTTCGCGCCGCACGTAGCCGTTTATATCATTTCTTATGTCATCATGGCAAAGGCAGCGGTACAGGCGATAGGGCAATTGAGCCTGCCCTCCGGCCCCCGCGATAGTAGTTTGGTGGATTATGAGATGGCCACCTACCATATGATTTGTCTGGGATTCCCGCTGATGACTTTGGGCCTGGTATTTGGCAGTTGGTGGGGGCACTTGGCCTGGGGTGACTGGTGGGGCTGGGATCCCAAGGAATTATGGTCGCTGGTAACCTGGCTGGTATATCTGGGCTATCTCCATTTTCGCTATATATATGGCAGAAAATATAAACGTATTAACAGTATCTGGGCAATTGTCGGACTGCTGGCTATACTTATAACCTTGTTATGGGTGAATCTGGCTAAGCTATTCTCCGGCCTGCATAGCTATGCAACATAAAATAAACTCGATGATGCTTTGGGACTCCTGGAAATCATACAAAAATAAATTGCATAAAATATGCCAATTTGGTAGTGTCATTACCAATGGAAAATCAACTAAGAGGGTGTTGCGGAAAAAATGAGTGAAATAAACTGCAAAACTTTTACGCGGAGAGAAGTTCTAAAAGCGACAGGAGCGGTGGGTATAACATTAGGATTGCCCATGCTTGTGCCCTCGAGTGTTTTGGGTAACAAGGCTCCGTCAAACCGTATTGCAGTCGGTATGATCGGTATGGGACGTCAGGCAATATACGCAAATACTGTTCCATTTCTGAATTCCGAAGACTGTCAAATTGTGGCTGTTTGCGATGTCGATAAGTGGCGGTTGGACAATGCCAAGAAAAAAGTCGATGAATTTTATAAGAACACTGATTGTCGTGCTTATACAGACTGGCGTGAAGTGCTCGAACGTGATGACATTGATGCAATAATGAATTCCACCCCCGATCACTGGCATATGCTTATCTCGCTGGCAGCAGTAAAAAAAGGTAAACATGTAAGCTGCGAAAAACCGCTTACCCTCTCGATCGCTCAAGGGCGCGTGTTGGCTGATGCCGCCAAAAAAAGCGGCGTCGTCTTTAGAACCGACAGTGAATGTCGCTCAGATTCATATATGCACAAAACCGCGGAACTTGCTCTCAACGGCTATCTGGGAAACATAAAGCGTATAGAGGTCGGAGTGCCCAAAGGTGATGTAGCTGGTGGCAATCCGAAGCCTATGGACGTGCCGGAAGAGCTGGATTATGATATGTGGGTTGGTCCTGCCCCCCTAAAAGATTACACGGTTGACCGCGTGCATCCGCATCATAGCTATGATCGTCCTGGTTGGATGCGTTGCCGCGACACTTGCGAAGGAATGATAACCAACTGGGGGACTCACTTACTGGACGTTGCCCAGCAGCTAAATAATACTGAACGTACCGGGCCGATAGAGGTCGAAGGAACGGGCAAATATCCCAAACCAGGTTCGGGCTTATGGAATGTATTAACGGATTTTCGAGTGCAGTATAAATATGCCAACGGGGTGGTTCTGGATTATCTGATTGATGTACCATATTTGCGCGTTGAAGGAGATGAAGGATGGATCAAGGCCCACTGGCATAGCCGGGGCGGGCTTACCGCGCACGACAAGTCTATCTTTCGAACAAAATTTAAAGAATCTGACATTCGATTACCGCAGCGTATGGATAAAGAAGATTTCATCTACGCGATCAAGAATAAATGCAATACCATGGCTGATGCTGAGGTTGGGCATCGCACCTGTTCGATGGGACAATTGGGTCATATAGCGATTCAACGAGGCAAAAAACTCAAATGGGACCCCAAAACCGAACAATTTACCAATGACGACCAGGCAAACAAGATGCTGCATATTTCCTATCGTAAACCATGGGAACTGGTTCCAATGTAAATGCCGATTCCGTAAACAAAATATGGAAAATAGAATAAAACCATTAATACCCCAACATTACTTATCTCTGTAAAACCATTTTTTCTGTTAACCGTCCCAGGCATGACTTGGCTGAGTTCGCCCAAGGCGATCCCTTAAACCCGAAACCAAATATCTGAAACCCGATTTTAATGTTTGAACTGCCCACAAACGAGTTAGTTCTTTTTCTGACCGTCATCGGCTTGTATCTCATCGCCGCGGTAATCGGTTATCTTCAAATCATTCGTGTAAAACAGAAAAATCTACCCATATTGACTCATATCTTTGCCCTGGCCGTGGTACTAGAAGCCGTGATACTGGTTTTACGTGCCGCCGAGCTCAAGTCGGTACCTCTGACAGGTCTTTTCGAATCGATGATTATGCTCACGGGTATCCTGGGCCTGGTATATTTGATCCTGGGTATGTTTTTACGCCAGGTGTGGTTCGGTTCTATGATGAGTTGGTTGTTGGCGGTGCTTATATTGTTGACCGCACTAATCGCTCGACCGGTATCTGATGCCCGGGAAATCGCTACCGAGCCCTGGGTGCTGACCCACGCCCTGGCGATGATCCTCTCTGCAGCTCTGATTCTTTTAGCTGCGGTTTGTGGTTATATATATCTGGCGGGTCGAGCCCGGCTAAAACAAAAGCGAATTGTCAAAGTGCTTGGCATGATGCCTAATCTGCAAAAAATGGAACGCCTCAACTTATGGGCCCTCTGGGCGGCCTTTGTCTTGATTACCATAGGGATGATTAGCGGCACCGTGGGTGTATGGCTAAAGGCGGAATTTTTGGGTACCCAGCCCCTTGTTTGGCTTTTCGATTCTAAAATCCTGGCGATTTTCATTACCTGGTTGTTATTGCTGGTGGTTTTAATTGCTCGGCATTTGAATTTCATCAAGGAACGAATTGTAGCTTATGCGTCGTTGGTAATTTTGATTTGGATTTTATTCGCTCTGGTCGGGGCCACTCTTTTCTGCGCCACCAAGCACGACTTTTCGGGCTCCGTATCGACGAAGCAGACAAATTCCCAAGAATAAGATATGAAGATAGCGGTTGTTGGCATAAATCATAAAACAGCTCCTCTGCCGATGCGTGAGAAGCTATTTTTTTCTACCATGCAGGTCACTCATGCCCTGCAGCAGTTGCCAACGCGCCTCGGCGACGCGGAGTATGTACTGCTTTCCACCTGTAATCGTACCGAACTATATCTGGCGACCCGGGGCGATACTATTCCAAAGTTAAACGAAGTTGCGGAATTTTTCGGGGAATCTTCCTCTCTGAACCCGGACGAGTTAAAAACAAGTTTATATTTCTATCAGGACGAAGAAGCGGTTCGACATTTACTGACCGTAGCATCCAGCCTTGATAGCATGGTCATCGGCGAACCTCAGATTATTGCCCAGGTAAAGGAAAGTTACCGACTGGCCGTTGCCGCTCAGACTGCCGGTAAAATCATTAATCGCCTCTTCCACTGTGCCTTTGCGACCAGTAAGGAAGTTTATACTCTCACCAGCATTGCCCAGCGCCGGGTCAGCGTTGCGGGGGTGGCTATAGAGTTGGCCGGACAGATCTTTGAGGACATCCCCTCTGCCCGAGTGGCGGTTATTGGAGCCGGCCAGATGGGCGAGCTGCTGATCAAGCACTTACAGGATGTGGGCTGTTCAGATATAACCGTTTATAATCGCACGTTTCGCCGCGCTCAGGTGTTAGCCGAGCAGTTTAAAATATCTGCAGCCAAATGGGAGAACTTGCAATCGGCTCTACAGCAGGTGGATATTGTGGTAGCTGCAGCGCTTACGGAAGAACATCTGTTTGAAAAAACAATTTTCCATTCCCGCCGCAAACGAGCGTTATTGATTATCGATATCGCTGTCCCCCGCAACTTTGACCCGGCTGTCAACGAGCTGGATGAGGTATATCTCTATAGCGTGGACGATCTGGCACAGGTTATCCAGGAAAATCTCCAGGCCCGCCAGGAAGATATCGACCAGGCCTGCCGGATAATCACTGACAACGTGGAAAGCTTTATGGACTGGTTTGCCCTCTCTGACATTGGCCCGCTGATAGGTAAATTGCGTCAGAAGTTCCAACAGATAAGCCACACCGAGCTCGAGCGTTTTCTCGCCGGGGAAGCCTCTCTGCCTGCCCTGCAAAAACAGAAAATGGAAGCCGCCGTAGAGCGTATAATCAATAAACTGCTGCACAGGCTGATCCAGAATTTCCATACCGTAGCCCGCAACTACGGACTACAGCAAGCCTCCGATCTGATTGATAGTATCATCTCCTATGAAGACCGTTCAGCTGACTCACAGTTACCTCTTGACGATCAGATGGATTAGTACTGCAATTATCCTTTCATATTGTTGCTTGATCTATAAGGTCCGCCGGTGCGCACATTTTATCTGATCATTGCTCTAATATCACGGATTATTGTCATTAGAGCATATTCAGATGCGACTAAGGAAAAATGACCTGTATTATAAAATCCCCTCACTGAAGCCGGTATCATCTCTGGGGGGGTGAGGGGGTTTTTCCGATTCCTCTTCTGCTTGGTAATAGCGGGGATTATCATCGACCGGGTCCGGATCACGGCGATAATCTACTTCGGCTGAAGCAGAGTTGGCTTCCTGGTGTTCAAATTGATCTGGTGTTGCCTCTGCAGAGTTGGAGCTTGTTTCGTATGTTTCGGTGTATTCGTCTTCGTGCACACTCATCCGGGGGGGCACATAGCCCGGCTGTTGGGATTTTTCTACTTCCTCTTTATATGCCTCGGTTAATTGTTCCTGGAGCATTTCCCTACAGGAGGAATTTATAGGATGAGCAATATCGTCATGCAGTTTTTCCCGATCTCGGCGGCGTTGGCGCAGTGACTTTAAGCGTTTACCGCACTCGTTGCAATATTTGGCCTGCAGATGGTTTTTGGTCCTGCAACTGGGGCAGCGATCAGTTACCTTCCGCGAGTGCATGGCTACGAACAGGCCGTTAACCCCTTCGATGATCTTTACATCCCGAATAACGAATTCATCGTCAAACGTGACTGAGCAAAATGCTTTCAGGCGATCGTTGCGTTTTTCCACCAGTCTGACTCTGATTTCAGAAATCTGCATGATGATTCTCCAAAAATATTTCGTCATGATCATAAAAGCTTACCTGCAGAGGCTGGGCGATATTTTGTCTTTTGATTTCCAGCTCCCATGCAGTAATTTCTCCCATCGATTCTGAGACTGCAAAGAGACAAGAACCGCTGCCGGTCATATGTACCTCGGCGATACCCATGTCATTGAGCCTGTGCCGTAAGTTCTGCAGAGCCTCAGACAAAGACATGGTTACCTCCGTCAGCGAGTTGATTCCCTGGATCAGCAGACCATCGAGATCGCCCCGGCAAAGAAAATAACGAGCCCTGCGAATATCCTCGTTCACTTTGTTTTCGTCAAAGGTATAGTTTCGATACACTTGGGCCGTTGATATATGGATATCTGGAATGATTAGCAGGATAGTCCTTTTACAGCGATGGGGCAGTTTTTGTATGATCTCGCCTCTACCCGTACAAAGGGCCACCGGACCGTTCAGGAAAAATGGAACATCCGAGCCTAATTGACTTGCGATTAGCTCCAGTTCTTCCTGCGGCAGGTTCAGCGACCATAGACGATTTAAGCCTAACAAACATGCAGCCGCATCACTGCTGGCGCCGCCCAGACCGCCGCCGGCCGGGATTCGTTTATGCAGATATATATCCACAGCCGGCTCAAGCCTGACATGCCTGGCTAATAGTTCAGCAGCTTTATAGGTCAGATTGTCCCCATTTGCAGGACATTCCAGACCGGTACAGTACAAATGAATCCCTGGCTTATCCGCAAATTTCAGGTGTAGATCATCATACAAATTTATTGTGCCCATGACCGTATGCAGATCATGGTAGCCGTCTTCCCGAGGACCAAAAACCACCAGAGATATATTCAGCTTGGCTGGCGGTCTCATTGCCACCCCCTGGTTGTTGTTAGTTACACGATGATTTTCAATCTTAGGTGTAGTCACCTAGAATTCCTCAGAAATGGGCAATTCCACAACCTTAAACATGATAACATTTTACGAAAGAAAGACCATTTTACTTGCTTGATGGACCTGGAATTTATTTAAATAATTTGAAAGCCTTGATTGGCTCCCGAACTAACAGTCGACAGCATCCGCCCCAGCGGAAGATGCTCGCTTTCGCATATAGACATTTCCCCATCAAGCTATTATCTTATGCTCAAATTAAACTACCAAAACAGCATTGTCAACCGGTAAATAGAAAAAATTGGCGATAGGAAAAAGGCTCAAATATGCTTTTTCAAAGGATATAAGGCTTTATCTTCAAAAGAATTATGATATAACAAAACTTTATGTCGCATCAGGCGTATTTAAGTAGGGTTATGTTTTTGGCCGTTTTATATCGAAAGGAACAGGATGCAGGAAGTGATCGAACCGGGCTCCCAGACCGCTACAATTGCAGCTAATCGCTGGCATTTACACCGTCGCTTGTACGATTGGGTACTGCACTGGGCCAAAACCCCTTATGGTGGCTGGGCCCTGTTTTTTTTGGCCTTTGCCGAATCAGCCTTTTTCCCCGTTCCCCCCGATGTCCTCTTGGCCCCCTTAACTCTGGGAGCTCGCAGGAAGTGGTGGCGATTTGCTCTAAGTTGCTCCATTGCCAGTGTCTTAGGTGGAATACTAGGTTACTGTATAGGCCTTTTTCTTTGGGAGGCTATTCATCAGTGGGTTTTTGCTCACTTGACTTGGGCTGGTTTAACCGAAGCTAATTTTGCAAAATTCCAAAACTGGTACAACCAATATGATTTTTGGATTGTGTTTACCTGTGGTTTTACCCCACTTCCCTATAAAGTTTGTACCATTTCAGCCGGAGTTGCTGAAATCAGTTTCTTTGGTTTCATTATTGCTTCAACGGTTAGCCGTTCTGCCCGTTTTTTCCTGGTGGCCGGTTTGTTTTGGCGATTTGGGCCCACCATCAAGCCCTTCATTGACAAGTATTTCAATTGGTTATGTTTGGTCTTTGTGATTTTGCTGATCGGCGGCTTTTTGGTTTTGAAGTATATTTAGTGTGCGATATTGAGGTGTATTCAAAAAACAACTCTTATAATAAGGAAGCAATTATGAATAGATTGAGGTCTTGCGGATGGGGCTTTTTAGGAATTGCTTTATTTACTGGTATTTCAGTTGTAGCTGCCTCGGGAACCGCTACTTCGCCGGTGGAGGAGTTAGCCGGTAAATTACCGGATACAACATTGAGTATAGCGGCCACCAGTGGGGCCGATAGCCTAAGACCGGCCTTCAAGAAAAGTAGTCTGGGGAAATTGTGGTACGATCCCGCCCTGCAGCAATTCTATCAGCAGCTTAAAGGAGCCGTTAAGGCCAAAATTAATCTGGGCCTTGACGACCCGGAAGCTACTGAAGCCATAAATAGAATTATCCACTTGGCTAAATTGGTTTTGGCTCGGCCGATATTGATAAGTACATTTCAGAAACAGGTCATGTGGGGATCCGGTCACGAGTTTCCCTTTGATATATTTCTGATAATGTGGGCCGACGAAAAAAAGACCGAAATTGCCCAGGCGATTGAAAAGGTGGAGGCCCTGGCGGGCCAGGGCGAATTTGCCGAAAAGCAGATCGGCTCCTATCTCATGCACGGCCTCCCGGATGATAGAAATATCCCTCTTTGGTGGGGGTGGGTGGAGAATTATTTTGTCATTGGTCTCAGCAATGATACTAAAGGCCGAGTGATTCAATGTTTACAAGGACAGGATCAAGCGAAAAGAGGCAAACTTATCCAGTCGTTGAGCCGGATAAACGGGAATGGCGATGTCCTGACCATGCATTTTGACATCGAGAATATTATACGAGCTATAGAGTCTGATATCTTCCAGCAAGACGACCGAGACGGTTTTCAGCAGGCCCTGCAGAAACTGGGCATCCATGAAGTCAGAAGCTTTACCGGACGAATGGGTTTTTCCGGCAAGCATCTGATCAATGAAACGCTTTTAGAAGCACCTCAACCGTTTAGTGGCCTCTTATCCTGTTTCAAACCTGTTGATCTGGCCCGATTGGATTGGGTGGATGAACGGGCGGCCACTGCGGGAACGATTAATATTGATTTGGGTGGCATTTTCGATTCGATCATGGGTATGCTGGCGATTGTAGCCCCAGGATATGATTATCAGAAAATAATCGATGACATTGCTGAATTTGAAACGGATTCAAACTGTAAGATTCGACAGGGATTGTTCAAGAGCTGGTCCGGTCCGGTGGTTTGGTATTCCCTGCCCGCCGGGGCGCTACTGACCGCACCGACCGGCGGCTTCGTGATTATAGCCGAACTGAAAGATGCGCCCCTTTTTCAACAGTCTTTGACGGCTTTCGGTCAGTATGCAGCCAATCAAAGCGAAGGTGCATTACGGACCAGCACACAGGAGCAAGACGGAAAGCAAATACATTTCTGGACGGTGCCCCCTTTAGCCGTGTTGAGTATTATGCCCTGCTGGACAATTGTTGAGGACAAGTTGATCCTGGCTTCCAATTTCCCCCTGCTTAATACGGCCCTCAACCAGATCACCTCCCAAGAAGCGCCCAAGAAGTCTCTTCGAACCACCCCGGACTTTCAAAACACAGCGAAAAACCTGCCCAACAACCTGATCTTCCTTAACTATATAAATAGTAGAACGGTTTTAGCCCAGGGCATGATTGAAGCCCAGAAATACTGGCCCATGGTAACAATGTTCGCCGGTCAAATGGGCGTACATTTAACGCCCATGCTGCCCAACTTAACAACGGTAATTGAAACCTTGGATCCCATAATTACTTACAGTTGGATTTCTGATCAGGGAATCCGCCTGCACCGGCAGGGACCAGGCGTGCTCATGGGTTTAACGGGAGTAGGTGTAACCGCTATAGGAGCCAGTGTTCTTATGCCGGCACTGGCAGATGCTCGTGAAAGAGCTCGGCAAATCCAGTGTGCCTCACAATTAAACATAATCGGCAAAGCCATCAACAAGTACCAAAATGAACATCAGAGTAAAAATCCCGCCACTCTGGAAGTGCTTATTAAAAAGGCGGATCTGGATCCCGAAATGCTGATTTGTCCCAGTAACGGCGCTGATAAATGTCGAAATTCGTACATATACAGGGGAGCGGACTTAAATACTTCTGTTCCGGAATCTATGATATTAGTTTATGATAAGCTTTATAATCATGACAGAGGGCTTCGCAATGTGCTCTTTGCAGATATGCATGTAACAAAAATGAACGAACATAAATTCCAGGAAGCCATCCAAAAAGATAATGAGCTTCGCCGACAGAAAGGTTTAACGGAAAAACCACTCAAATAGTTAGTGCTAATCTTAAGGATATATACTATGACGGATAAACAAAAAAAATCTTTGTTACGCGTAGCTCGCAAGGTGGTGGAAGCTGCGGTTCGATCTCAGCCCGTAAGCGATTTTAATTCTGATGACCCGCTTTTTAACGAAAAACGAGGCTGTTTTGTCACCCTTCATAACCACGGCCGCTTGCGGGGATGTATCGGCCAATTCGAACCTGATCGACCTTTAATCAAGATTATTCGAGAGATGGCCATAGCTTCTACGCGCGATAACCGGTTCACCTCAAATCCGGTAACGCCCGCGGAATTGCCCGATATCGATATCGAGATTTCCGTCCTGTCACCGCTGGAGAAAACGAACGATCCTTTGAGCCTGGAACTGGGCAAACACGGAATCTATATCAAACGCGGCTGGGCCTCGGGTTGTTTTCTACCCCAGGTTGCTACCGAGACCGGCTGGAGCAAGGAAGAATTCCTCAGTCAGTGTTGCGCCGGCAAGGCCGGTCTTTCTTCTAACGCCTGGCAACAACCTGACACCGAGGTCCTTTTATTTACGGCCGAAGTATTTGGAGAAAATGAATTGGGACGGGAATAGTAATAAGTTAAAAATTATTTTGTTACCAGTTTACACTCTAACTTCAGATATCTAAATTTATATTATGCTCTCTCAGATTATAAAAGTTATCAAATTGTTGGGTCTGTCCCGTGCCGTGCGAATGAAGAAAAGACACGACTTGGGCCTGCGTTATATCCGCGGATATGCTGCCTGCTGTTGCTGGCGAACCCTCTTAAATAATGGCTTTCTCGATCAGCTCAGCCGTGAGCAGACCCTTGATCCTGATAGATTCGCCCGCGACTCTTCCCTCCAGCCGGATGTCCTGGAAGCCATTGTGGAATACCTCGATGGTATAGGTTTGCTGCAAAAGCACTCTGGCCTTGTACGACTGACCAGGGCGGGGCAGGATTTAATAGCCGAGCCCCGGGGCCTGTTTGAACTTCTCTGGGCCTATGAGCCCTGTTTTAGTCAACTAAATGATTTACTTACCGGTGCCAAAGAATATGGGCGCGATCTTACCCGCGATGTCACCTATGTTGGTATCGGCAGCGGCCGTTTGTGCGAACAGTTACCCTATCCGGTCATGCGCAGAATGATCCTGGAGCAAAATTGTAAAATGGTACTGGATTTGGGCTGTGGTGACCTGGCCCTTTTATCGGGTTTGTGTCGTCAGGATCAGAACATTCGCTGCCATGGGATAGATTATGACCAGGATATGATCCACTATAACCAAAATAAACTCATGGAAAATGATTTTGGCGGCAGGTTGACCACTCAGCAGGGGGACATGTTTAATCTTCCCCAGCTACCCCAAAATCTTCCCCCGGTTGATTGCATTACCGCCTGTGACACCTTTCATGAATATCTTGGCCAACAGGATAAACTTATAGCATTATTCCAGAGCCTGCGTAAGCAATTCCCCCAGGCGATATTCGTAGTTGGCGAGTTCTGTTTGCAGGACCCCGCCTGGCTGCGTAAGCATCCCACCGCAACTCTGGAGCATCATCTTTTTCACCAGTTAAGTAATCAGCAGATCGGCACAGCCGCCCAATGGCGTCAATTGTTCCAGGAAGCGGGATTACAGATAATAGAACAGCAGGTTTACGACTTGATCGGTCACGGTTATTTTGCCCTGCGTTGATATGTTATGCGCAAAAAGAAACCCGTGACCAACATGGGCGGGACTGCTCTTACGATTTTCCTCTTTTGGGCGAGAGCCGCTCCGGTTCGTCACGGGTAAATTTTCTTAAGCGAATTATCAGCACATCGCCGCGTAACTAGCCAGCGCCAGGGCCAAAATGCGATATTTTCGGCCCATAAAAGCCCAGAATAAATTGTAAATGTTGATTGCTTTTGCCATAACTTTTTCTTCCGCCTCCGCTCTAAGTAAAATGCAAAGCCTATGCCTAACCTGGCAAAAGAAACCGGATGAATTACGGAACGTCTAAGTGTTACGTAACAAAGGTGTTATGGCGTCAAGCAGCAAACTCTCCAAACATGTTATAACCCCTCGCTGGGTATGGGATGTAGGGCCATGTTGCTTTTAAGCAACATCGAGTGGTGATATAAAGGCATTGATACCGGGTAAACTGCTTTGAAACAGTACCTTACACCTCAATCAACAACACAACTTTGGGGGGATTATTTACATTATCAAATAAATGTTTTTATAGGACGTGAACCGTTACATTTAAAATTATACTGCGGCACTTTTTGAATTGGCGGTTAATTACGCTGGAAATTGCTTTACGACTTCAGATGCTTTTCAATACGGATAAATATGAAGGCTGCCCATGCCGACAATATTAATACTGTTTTAACGGCAGATTATTAGCTTCAGATGGGTGGTAGAGGAATCAAATATTGATTTCGTAAGGTCCCGCATGAGTAAGAATTGGCTGCATATGTTGTTACGGAAAAC
>Ga0272442_10000797_pt1 | contig 49384 bp, 50 predicted proteins | sample SSMForm2O_FD_200262 | JGI IMG/M metagenome (GOLD analysis project Ga0272442, IMG submission 200262) | Marine sediment archaeal communities from Little Sippewissett salt marsh, Falmouth, MA, United States - SSM-Form-2O | ecosystem: Environmental > Aquatic > Marine > Wetlands > Sediment ... | reverse complement strand
TATGAAGTAGCAAAAGTCGGCTCCCATTCTCAGTTTCGGCATCCAATTAAAAAGGGACGTGTTACCATTCCACACCCTAAAAAGGACATACCGATTGGCACCCTGAAAAGTATCGAGCGCCACTCGGGGATTAGACTTAGATGAGGTGCAACCATGGCAAACTACATTGCGATTGTACATAAAGATCCCAAGAGCGACTTCGGCGTGTCGTTTCCAGACTTTCCGGGCTGCATAACAGCTGGAATAAACATCGACGAAGCAAAGGACATGGCCCAAGAAGCTCTCACACTTCATATTCAGGGCATGATTGAAGACGGAGACCAACTGCCAGTTTCTTCAAAGCTTGAAGAAATTATGGCTGATCCTGATTTTGCTGATGCTGCGGCCTATTTGGTCGTAGAGGTCCCTGATGTCAAGCCCCGAACCGTCAGAGTTAATATTACTGTTCCAGAAATGACTCTTAAACAAATTGATGCCGAAGCTAAAAAGCGAGGTATGTCAAGGTCTTCATTTCTTGTACATGCTGCCCAAAACGCTATCAAGCCTAGCCAATCAGAAACATCTGTTTAATCCTATCATTACGGATAACGCTCGCCGTCCCGTGCATGCCGTTGTTGGAGCCTCATTTATCAGGATATATAGAGCTTTTGTCGATATTTTGTTTCAAATGTTCTCCATGAGTTCTCTCCATGACATACTAAAAGATTATCAATCACTGAAAGTACACAAGGGATCAGGATGGGGGAACTTCATCAGTATTCATAATTATTCTCCTGATAATGGTGGGGTATGATTCCCACAACGAAAACGGTTACGTCACTTTTCTCTACATGTCAATTTATTCGACAAATGAGACCTTCAGCGTGCCGTCAAAGGGATCAACGGCGTCAATTGACAGGGTAACCGTGTCCCCGGGTGCGAGCTCCTTATCGCGAGCCACTTTAAGGCTGACATCGAGCATGTACTCGGTAATGAGAAGGCTGCATCTGCCGAATCGGCGGTCAAGGACAACGGCCGGCCGCCGGCCGCCGACGTTGCGTTCAAGAAGCTTCAGTATCCAGTAGCGCTTGCGCTCCTGCTCCACTAAAGCCGCCCTGGTGAGCCGGGACTGTGCTGCGGCGGCAATGTCGGTGAGGTCCTTGTTCCCGTATACCGGTATGTTTTTTCTGAGCATGCTGACCAGCTGCCGCTGGGCCACGAGGTCGAGGTATTTTCTCAGGGGTGAGGTGATGGAGACATAGGATTCAAGGCCAAGAGACGTGTGCGGCGCCGGCTCGATTGAAATGTCGATTCTGCTGAAGCTGCGGCGCTGCTGATGAAGCTGGAAGAGGGTTGGGTTGTCAAGGGGCCTGATCTCTTTTAGGGGTTTCGGCTGTGCTCTGTAGAGGGCGGGGAACTGCTTTTCAGTGAAAATCCGTGAAGCACAGTAGTTGGCAAGGATCATGCATTCTGATACAAGAACCTGGCTTTTCGATTCTTTGTCCCGCATGCGGGTGGTAATGTTTTTATCTTTGTCGACCCAGACAAACAGCTCAGGTATAAGCATGCTCACGGCACCGGCCTGGATGCGCCTGCGGCGAAGATGTGTTGCCAGGGTGTACATGTCGGTGAAAAGGGCTGCCTTTTCAATTTCCGCATCCACCTCTTCATAGGTCATCTTTTTGTCGACACACACCACGCTCATGTGGGCTGTGCAGTCGATTATCTCGCCTGTTTCGGTAAGGGTCACGAGAAAGCTTATTGCGGGACGCTTTTCACCCTCTTTCAAGCTCAGCATGTTTTCCGAGAGCGCCTGGGGAATCATGGGCACCTTGCCCTCGGGGAAATAGAGCGTTTTGGACCGGGCGGCCGCTTCCCGGTCCAGAAGGCTGTCGGGAAGAATGTAGGAAGCAACATCGGCGATATGAATACCGAGACACAGATTCGGACCGGTTTTTTCAAGGCTTATTGCGTCATCAATGTCCCTGGTAAAGGATTCGTCGACTGAAAATGTCTTAACTGCGGTCAGATCATCTCGAAGAGCGCCGTCAGGCAGGCTGAGTATATCGACCTGTTCCAGGCTGTTGACATATGATTCAACCTTGTCCGACCACATGCAGGGAATGGCATGTTTTTGCAGCAGAAGGTTCTCATCTTCGTCCCAGACACCGCTGCCCACAAGAACGTCATAACAGGCCTTGCGGTCCGGCACACAGGCTTTTTTGAGTATTTCGGTTACCGTCTGATAATGGGTGCTTTCCTTATTGAAAACAACGTATGATTTAAGATAATCCAGATAGATCTCCCTGTTCGGGCAGGCCGCCTCATTGCCGCTTATAACAGAGCCGAGCCATGCGGCGGCCTCTTCGATCTGCTGCTGTTTCTGTTTTTCGCGGGCCTGGTCTCTTTTTGTTTTTTCCACCTGTTGCGGCGTCTGCGCCCTGACTTTTTTCCCGTGCATCCTGAAGTGTATCCGCTCCTCTAAAACCGCACGGAGAACCGCGGCCTCATGATCTGAATCGGCCTTGCTGCCGAAAACGAGCTGTGCGAGGGCTGCAAGCTCACGCATACTGTCGTCACCGGCAGCCTGGTGCCACAGCTCTTCAACCGGCACCTGTGCCATAAGCTTCTGCTGATACCGGGTTTTATCGAGCATCAGGGTTGTCAGTTCGTTTCGCGGGGCCGCGAGATCAACGACCTCCCTGAGGCAGTGAATAATCCGGTTGCGGCTCAGTTTCATCTGCTTTCCGTTACAGCGCAGCAGGGATGCACGCTGGGCATCTTCTGTCAGGCAGACACCGGAAAGAATCTCCTTGTGTTCAAAAAAATAGACTATTTTTGCCTTGTACAAAACAGTACCTCTTCATGCTCCATGGTACGGGACGTTGCTATTCGCAGTAGTCGTAGTGGTCCTGGTCCGCTGCATTGTTTGCCGTATAGCATTCCTGGGGTATCTCACGCAGAAAACGGGAAGGTTTCAGCAGGCTGGTATATCCGGTGCTGTCCTTTGCGTAACGCGGCACACAGAGAACAAGGGCGTCTTTTGCCCTGGTTGCCGCAACATAGAACAGACGCCGCTCTTCTTCTTCATCCTCAAGCGAGTCAATGTTCTGGGGGTTGGGAAAGCGGCCCTCAACCAGACAGATGATGAACACTACGGACCATTCCAGCCCCTTGGCCTGATGTATGGTGCTCAGGGTTATCTGTTCATGAACGGGGTCCCTGTTCACGTCGTCCGCTTCGGTGCTTGTCATCAATGCCAGTTCGCTGAGAAAGTCCTGCAGCGATTCATACTGCCATGCAAGCTCGGTGAAGCGGTCTATGTCTTCATTGCGCTCTATGGCATTCATATACTTGGCGCGCATGAGGTCTCTGTATCCGTATTCCAGTGCCGCGGTGATCAGGGGCGCCGGCGCCACGGCAGTACCGATCTCGCGCAGCGCGTTGACTATGCCGGTGATGTTTCCCCAGTACTGTTTAGCGGCTTTGGGTACCATGGAAAAACATGTATCCGTTCCTACCGCGGACAGCGGGTCCTGTGACCCTGACAGGGCCGTGAAAATCTTGCGTGATGTTTTTTCGCCGATGCCGGGCAGCAGCCGCAGCACCCGTGTCCACGCAACCTCGTCAAAGGGGTTTATAAGGATCTTAAGATACGAGGAAATGTCCTTTATATGGGCCTGCTCAAAAAACTTGTAGCCCGAGCGCACCTCAAAGGGCAGCATCCTGCGGCCCAGTTCCATCTGAAGCTCCATGGAATGAAAATGGGCGCGGTACAGAACCGCTATGTCCCGGGGCTGCGTACCGCTGTATATGTATTCATTAATTGCCTCCCCGACAGTTCGGGCCTGGTAATGAACATCCTGGGGCGTGATAACAAGGGGCTGCGGGCCCTGCTCTTTGGTGGGCTGGAGAACTTTGCGGAACTGGTTTGTATTGTACCTGATGCTCTCATTTGCAAGGAACAGTATCTCGGGTGATGATCGGTAGTTGTGCTCCAGCTTGTACATATGCGCGTCGGGATACCGCTTGGGGAATTCCATGATGTTGGCAAAATGGGCGCCCCTGAATGCATAAATGCTCTGGGAGTCGTCACCCACAACCATTACGTTGCGGTGGTGTGCCGCAAGAATATCAATGATGTCAGCCTGGAGCCTGTTTGTGTCCTGGTATTCGTCAACAAGAATATTCACGAACCGCCGGGTATAATAATCCCGGAGCCCCACATCCTGCTGCAGGAGCCTGAGCCAGAGCAGGAGCAGGTCGTCGAAATCAAGCAGGTTCTGCGCATGTTTTTTTTGGGTAAAATGCTTTTCAACCTGTTCAATCTCTTCGCTGAAATCGAGAAAGTACGGGAACCGTTGCTCAAGAACATCTGGAAGCTCGGTGCAGGTGTTTCTGGCAAGGCTGATGATGGAGTGCAAAACAGAGCCCTGGGGCAATACGCTTTCCTTTTTCTTATGACCAAGGTCCTGGAGACAGGAGTCCAGAAAACTGTTGGTATCGCCCTGGTCAAGGATCGTGTAGTTGGGCTCGTACCCGAGCCGGTGTATGTGCACCCTGAGTATGCGGTTTGCAATGTGGTGGAATGTACCGCCCCAGATTCTTTTTACCTCCCCGGGAACAATGCTTTCCACGCGGCCGGTCATTTCCCGGGCCGCCTTATTGGTGAAGGTGAGCAGCAGGATGCTGCCGGGGTCACAGCCCTGTTCGATCAGGTACGCAACACGGTAGGTCAGGGTTCTTGTTTTTCCGCTGCCCGCACCCGCGATGACAAGGGCCGGGCCGGGCGCGGAGGTTACCACCTCAAGCTGCTGGGGGTTGAGCTCTTGTTCAAAATCGATGGATATTTTACGTGTCATAAAAGGTCCCAAAGAAAACAAGAGGGATTCAGCAGCTGAATCCCTTTCGTTAATATCATATGGTTACTAGGTGTGCGTAGAGGTGCACGGTTTCTAAAATGTGTGTGAATACCCGATCAAGATATTGTTCATATTAAGGCCCGAATTGTCACTGTCGATGCCCGCATTGGACATATGCGTGAACCTGCATTCAAGGTTGATGGAGTCCCTGTCGTTGAAGAAGTACTGCAGCCCAGCGGCGCCGCCTGAACAGAAATTGAAATTTGAACCGAAATGATACATGGAAAGGTTGGTTACCACCATGCCGAGAACAGCCTGAATATAGGGCCGCCATTTGTTAGAGTCGGGTATAAAATTATACCGGCCGATTACGTTTACGCCGGTAGCATAGGTGCTTTGATCCTTAAAGACATAGCTGAAGGCCCCTTCAACAATGCCTTCAAAGGTGCCGCGGAGCATGCCGGAGCCGACGGGATCGGTAAGCACTTTGCCGAAATAGGGATATACACTTGCAAACCGTATGTCATCGTTGCTGCTGAATGAATACCCGTAGCCCACATTAATGCCGCACTGCCTGGTGCCCTTGGTTGACAGGGGCCCCAGATCTTCAGCACAAACCGCTGCCGGCAGGATGGCGATGGTTAGGAAAATAACTGCAAAAATTAGCATCCGAGAGCAAGATCGTTGCCTGGTTCTTTTCATCGAAACCCCCTTTTCTTGTGTTCTACGTTCCCGCCAGTTTTTTTACCTGTTGTACAAACATGTGCTCATTTTCAACTTTTTGTTCAATTTCAAGGACAAACAGTTTAAAAATTTTTAACATAGTTATATCTATTTTTGCAATATCTTTTTCCGTTGTGATCAAAAAATTTATTTTTGTGCAGGATTGGTTGATATAATCGTAATCTTTTTCGCTGTAGGAGTGATGATCAGGGAAAACCAGCCGCCTGATGCCACGCGCTCCCATTGCTTCCAGCATGGAAAAGAAGCTTTCCGGGTCTCCGATGCTGCACAATGCGGCAAGTTCTCCTGTCTCAAGTATGTCCGGGGCAACGACCTCACCGGTACGGACATTTCTGAGCGCGCTTATCCTATAGGAAGCGCGAAACAGTGCCGCCTGCGGGTTGTAGTGTGAAAGGGCTGTTTCGACACGGGTGATATCAGCGCCTGATTCGACTGTTTTTGTCAGCAGGATAACCTGGGCACGTTTCAGTGACGACAACGGTTCCCTGAGAATACCCCGGGGCAGCAAAAAACCGTTTCCAAAGGGATTCGTGCTGTTAATAAGGACGATATCCAGGTTGCGTTTCAGGCGGCGGTGCTGGAAACCGTCGTCAAGAATGCAGATCCGGGTATGAAAGCGCTTTTGTGCCGTAACGGCTGCAGCCACGCGGTCTTTTCCCGCAAGCACCGGAATTCCTGGAAGTTTTTCAGCCATCATGAAGGCTTCGTCGCCGACCTCATGTGATTGAGCATGCAGTGTTCTGCCGTCTGATACAACCTGCGGGACGCCGGTTTTAGTGCCCCGGTATCCCCTGGTGAGCACTGCTACCCGTAAGCCCTGTTGCTGGAGACAGCGTGCCAGCAAGATGACCGTGGGCGTTTTTCCCGTCCCCCCCACCGTGATATTCCCCACGGTGATAACTGCGCAGGGAACTTCACGGCTCCTGAGGATGCCCCGGTCATACAGCAGTGTGCGTACGGCACACATTGCGCCGAACAGGTACGAGCACAGCGTCAGCGGCAGCAGAAGCAGCCGTGCCGACATGCCGGGATTTTGAACATTGATCAGTTTTTCAGCACATGACCGCACGTTCACGATAGTCTATCCTTACCCCTTTTTATTCTCGAACAGCTCCTGCAACAGGTTCATGCTTTTTTGCAGCGCACCGCTGTTTTCCATTACTACCTGAAACGCGGTATCTCCGATCCGGCGGCGCAACGCCTGGTCTTCCAGTAACAGGAGGGCCTGGTGGAAAAACTCCTCTTCACCTGAAACCTGCAGGGCAGCCTGTTTGTCGGCAAGGATGCCGGCAATTTCAGTAAAATTATCCATAAAGTTACCGAAAATAACGGGTTTGCTGAAAACAGCGGGTTCTAGCACATTGTGGCCGCCCACGGGGACAAGGCTGCCCCCGATAAACACCACGGTCCCGATGCTGTATGTTTTTGAGAGCTCCCCGATAGTATCAAGAAGAAACACCCGGGAGCCCGCGAGGCCGGAACCTGATGTCAGGTTTGTCTTGCGGATGTAGGAAACAGCGTTTTCATCAAGCAGCTCGCCGACCTCATCGAAGCGTTCGGGATGGCGCGGCGCAAGGATGAGAACGAGGCCGGGGAACCGTTTGAGCAGCCTCTTGTAGACCGAAATGACAATCTGCTCTTCCCCCCGGTGGGTGCTGCCGGCTATGAAAATCTCCTGGTTTTTGCTGATGCCGAGAACCCGGTAAATTTTTTCGACCTCTTCGGCGGTAATGGCCGGTACCTGCTGGTCAAACTTAATACTACCGGTCACCACCACTTTTTCGGGGTTTGCACCCATGCGTATAATGCGCTGTGCATCGACCCGGGTCTGCATGCAGAAATAGGAGATATGGGACAGCACCCGTTTAAAAAAGAATCTGAAGTTTACATAGTTTTTAAATGAGCTCTGTGAAATCCGTCCGCTCACGATCATTGATGGTATGGCGAGCCGGTTGAGCCGGAACAACATATTGGGCCATATCTCCGTCTCCAGGGTTATAAAGACCCGGGGGACTATTTTTGACAGGACTTTCCTGATGATGAACGGATAATCAAAAGGAAAAAAAATTATCTGATCGGCGTTTTTTACATTGTGCTGTGCGGTGAAATACCCGGTTTCGGTAACCGTCGACAGCAGAATCGGGGTGTCAGGAAAGCGCTTTCTTATCTCCTTGATCAGCAGTGCCGCGGCCATGACCTCGCCGACGGAAACGGCATGGACCCATATGGGAGCAGCGGGGATATTTTTCCTGATCTCTTCCCAGGGAAGCATTCCGCATTTCTGAAGGAAGCCGCACCGGTATTTTCTGCGAAAAAGCAATAACATGCAGATAAAGGGCGACAGCAGTACTGTCAGACAGATCAATAAAAAATTATACGCAAAAAGAATCATCCCGGTTCCTGTACAGCCTTTCGGCCTTCCTGCAGATAAATTGAATACAGTTTTGTATATTCTCCCCCGCGCTGAAACAGCTCATCATGGGTGCCCTGTTCCACGATCCGGCCCTGTGCAAGAACAATAATGCGATGAGCATTTTTGATGGTTGAGAGCCGGTGCGAAATAATAAATGTTGTCCGGTTTTTGATGAGCCCCTGGATTGAGTGCTGAATTTTTTCTTCCAGCTGGCTGTCAAGGGAAGCGGTGGCCTCATCTAAAATAAGAACAGGCGCATTTTTCAGGATGGCGCGTGCAATTGCAATGCGCTGACGCTGCCCCCCGGAAAGCTTTACCCCGTGCTCACCTATCACGGTGTCGTATCTCTCGGGCAGCGAGCTGATAAATTCATGGGCATGGGCTTTTTTTGCCGCCTCGATTACCTGCTGCCTGGTTTGCGAAGGATCGCCGTAGGAGATATTGCTTTGTACCGTGTCGTTAAACAGATACGCGTGCTGGCTGACAAAGGATATCTGGGACCTGAGGGACGCGATGGTTACGTCCCGTATGTTCGTGTTGTCGATGCGCACGGTTCCCGCTGTTACGTCAAAGAACCGCGGAATGAGATTAACCAGTGTGGTTTTGCCCGAGCCGGTCATGCCGACGATGGCAATGGATTCGCCGGGCTTTGCGTCAAGGGTAATATCGCGCAAAACGGGTTTGTCCTCGTATGCGAAATCGACGCGGGAAAATGCGACAGCGCCCGCAGCACGGGGCAGCGGACGTGCGCCGGCTTTTTCCCGCACATCAGGCTCGGTATCAAAGATGTAAAAGATTCTTTTTGCGGCGGCCAGCCCTTCCTGAATGTCCTGATATGCGGTGCTGATATTGCGTGCGGGCCCGTACAGCAGCAGCAGCGCCGCGACAAAGGAGAAGAAGGTGCCGGGCGTGGAGGTTCCGTGGAGCACGTTGTAGCCGCCATAAAACATGACCGCCGCCCCCGCGCCGCCCCCGATGAGTTCCATCAGCGGACCGGAAAGGGATCTCAGCTTCAGGCGCTTGAGCCGTATCCGCAGCAGCCGTTTGCTCTCTTTATAAAAACGCTCATTTTCATATTCCTCCATGCCGAAGGCTTTTACGATACGGCACCCGGTAATGGTCTCGTGCATGAAGGTGGCAATCTTGCCTATTTTCTCCTGGCCCCGTGTGCTGAACCTTCTGCCCTTTTGTCCAAAACGCCATATGGGTATGGCTGCCCAGGGCAGAATCAGAAAAGAGATACCGGCAAGCCGGACATCATGATAAAACAGTACCCCGGTCAGACCAATGACCGTAAAGCTCTCCTTAATGATGCTTACAACCGCCTTGTTGATGGCCAGCTGAAGAAAGTTTACGTCATTGGTGATACGGGAAATAAGCATGCCGGTGGGGTTCTTTATGAAAAATGAAAGTGACAGGGTCTGCAGATGGTAATAAATTCTGGTCCTGATATCGTTCATGATGCGGTGCCCGATGGAGCCGAGAAGAAAGTTGTACGTGTATTCAAAGACCGCCCGGATACTGTACAGAACGATAACGGCAAGGGGAATCAGCATCAGCATCTGCAGGTCTTTTTTTAAGAACACCTCATCCAGGGCCGGCTTAACAAGATATGCTATTGCAGCCGAGCACAGAGAAAGGGGAAGGGTACATATCCCCACGATGATAAAGGTTCTCCAGTATGGTGTTACAAACGGGAAAAGCCGTTTGTACAGCTGAAGGCTTTCTTTGAGTATGGGTTCATTTCGCATTATGTACCGCAGCCTGTTTAAACACTATGTTGGACGAGAAAAACCATTGAGCGATCCAAAATCTGAATTTACCGGTTTCCGGTAATCATGGTATAGGCAATCCGGGCCACCCGCTGTGCCGCCCCGCTGCTGCCAAGGGCATGCTTAATGCTGCCGAGCTCTTTGGCAATAGCGGCCATCCGTGCGCGATCCTTTAACAGAGAAATTGATTCACGGGCAATCCTTTCAGGGGTGACCTCCTGTTGTATAAGCTCCGGCACAACTTTTTTCCCCGCAACAATATTAACAAGTCCGATAAAGGGCACCTCAATGAGCAGCTTTCCGACAGCATAGCTCAGGGGGGATACTTTATAAACGATAATCATGGGCTTTTCCATAATAGCTGTCTCCAGGGTAGCCGTCCCCGAGGCAACCAGCACAAAATCGCACACCGCAACAGCCTGTCGAAAATTATCGCTCACCACGTTCACCGGGACCTTCTGCCGGGTGATGATTGCCTGCAGATACTCCTGCTCTATTCCCGGGGCCAGGGGGAGGACAAAGCGCGCATCGCCAAACTCCTGCCTGATCCTGCCGGCAGCCTCCAGCATGGGCGGCAGCAGGCCGGATATTTCAGACTTTCTGCTTCCGGGAAGAATACCGATTACCGGCCCTGCAGTGCCGAGGCCCAATGATTGCAGCGCCTGTTGCTTGTCCGGCAGCTGGATATCCCGGTCAACAAGCGGATGTCCTACAAATTCAGCGTCAAGCCCCACCTGCCTGTAAAAGGGGACTTCAAAGGGAAATATAACAGCCATTTTGTCGATAATGCGTGCTATCTTCTTCGCGCGTCCCTTCCGCCAGGCCCAGATCTGAGGGCTTATATAGTAAAAGACCGGCACCCCGTGCTTATGCGCAATCCTGGCGATACGGAGGTTGAACTCGGGATAGTCTATGAGCATAAGCAAATCAGGCGGCGACTGGATGAGCTCCCGTTTGAGCAGCCGGTATGCCTTTACAATGTGATTTGCCCGCAAAAGTACTTCCGATATACCCACAACCGAGAGATCCCGTGAATGATACAGCAGCTCCATGCCGGCCTTTGCCAGCTCGTCTCCGCCGATACCGTACGCCCGCAATCCGGGGGCCATCTGATTCAGTGCGCTGATGACACGGGCTCCGTGATGATCTCCGGAGGTTTCACCCGTAACGAGTAATAATTTTTTGGCCCTTGTGGTCATATACATACTTTTGCCGACTGTTTATCTTGTGAGAACCGGCCTGCGCATTACACGCACGCTTTGTTCTGGTTTCTGACCTGGAATTCTGGAATGTGTGCGGGGCACTTCGGGATTTCGCACTGTACTGTACTGTCCGGGTAGCGGGTCATAGTGTGCATGCCGGCTGGTATGGAAAGCCGACTGTTAAAGACGTAACGCAGCCTTTTTCTTTTCTATTTGTTCCATGATTTCGAATGCAACGGTAAGTGCATCTCGGCCCGCCTCACCTGTAACGGCAGGCTGTGTGCGGTGTCTGACCGCGTACAGGAATGACTTGATTTCTTCTTTCAGGGAATCCACCTGGTCGATCGCAATCTGATCGTAGGATATCTGGGGCGTCTCAAAATCCTCATCAGTTTCCAGTTTGCGGTACACTTCGGCCTGCTGGGCGGCATAATCAATGGAAATATATGCGTCCTGCTGAAAAATTCTGATCTTCCGCATCTCTTTTACCGAGATTCTGCTCGCGGTGACATTTGCAATGCAGCCGGTTTCAAACTCAAGCCTCACATTGGCGATGTCATTTTTGTCCGGCGAGATGACAGGAACCCCTACCGCATGAATTGATGTTACCGGTGCACCGACAATGGTGAGCAGTATGTCTATATCATGGATCATAATATCAAGGATCACATCCACTTCAGTGCCCCGGTCTTTAAAGGGTGCGAGGCGATGGGATTCAATGAACATGGGTTTTGTTAAGACATCGTCCAGGGCCACCACCGCCGCATTAAACCGTTCAAGATGCCCTACCTGGAGAATTCTGCTTCCCGAACGTGCCGTTTCGATAAGATCGTCGGCCTCAGCTATTGTGGTCGTCATGGGTTTTTCAACAAGAACGTCAACGCCTTTTTGCAGAAATTCCTTGGCGATAGTGTGGTGCTGATCAGTGGGGACCACAATGCTCACGGCGTCGACCTTGTCCAGCAGCTCCCGGTAGCTGTCAAAGGCGGGTACCTTAAACTGTTCTGATACCAACCGGGCTTTTTCCCGGTCTGTGTCAACGACACCGACAAGTCGGGTCTCCGGAAGATTAGCATACTTCTCGGCATGAAATTTTCCAAGATAGCCTGTGCCGATGACTCCTGCCCTGAGCGTTTTCATTCCCTGATGATACCTCGTTCGGAATGCTGAATGAAATCGACCAAATGGCCGACCTCAGGAGCGGTGAGCCCCTCGCTGTCGATCTTTTCAAATGCTTTTGCAACCGTCAGGCCCGAGCGAAACAGTATTTTATATGCTGCGCGCAGTTCGGAAATGGTCTCGGAGGAAAACCCGTGACGTTTAAGCCCGACAAGATTCAGGCCGTGCAGGGTTGCCCGCTCTCCCACAACGATGCTGTAGGGCGGAACATCCTTTGAAACTCCGGAGAGCCCGCCGACAAAGGCAAGGGTGCCGATGTGCACAAACTGATGAACGCCGACGATACCGCCGATGGCGGCATGATCTTCTATCTGAATGTGTCCGCCGAGACTTGCGCAGTTGGCCATGATGACATGGTTGCCCAGCCGGCAGTCATGGGCGACATGGGAGTATGCCATGAGGAATATATTGTCTTTCAGGACGGTCTTTCCCCCGCCGCCTTTCGTGCCCCGGTTTATGGTTACGCACTCCCTGAAGGTATTGTCATTGCCGATGACCAGCGCACTGGACTCGTCCTGAAACTTCAAATCCTGGGGCACGGCCCCAATCGAACAGAACTGAAAGAACCTGCAGCGCTCTCCGATGGTTGCGGGACCTTCAATAACAACATGGGGCCCGATGTGCGTGTCCTTGCCGATGGTGACATTGTCACCGATTATTGAATAGGGGCCGATTTCGACCCCGGGGCCGATTTCGGCCTTATCGCTTATGATAGCAGTTTTGTGAATCATTGTTCGCTCCGCATTGATGTTGCTCTACAGTGATGCCATGAGCTCCGCCTCAGCAACAAGTTGTCCGTCTACCAGCGCTTTGCCCCTGAATTTCCAAATTGTCCGTTTCTGAGAAATGCCTTCAAGTTCAAAACGTATCTGGTCCCCCGGCACGACCGGTTTGCGGAACCTGCATTTGTCGATTCCAATAAAACGGACATTAACATTATTTATGTCAGTGTCTTCCGCAGAATAAAACGCCAGGATTCCCCATGTCTGTGCCATGGCCTCAACAATGAGTACGCCGGGCATAATCGGCTCTCCCGGGAAATGGCCCTGAAAAAAGGGCTCATTTATGGTTACATTTTTTATACTGACAATGCGCTTTCCTTTCTCCATTTCCAGAACCCTGTCGACGAGAAGGAAGGGATACCGGTGGGGGAGATAGGCCATAATCTCCTTAATTGAAACCATCAGTCGTTGTCCTCCTGAATGTGTTTGATTGCAGATTCCAATTCCTGGACTTTTTGTTTCAGCGCGTGAACTGTTTTCCGCATTTCAGGCAGTTTTTCATACGAGCGGGACGCTTTCAGCCACGTCCGGTGTGACATGTGGGGGCTCCCGGACACGATCTGTCCCGGGGGGACGCTGCCTGAAATACCCGCCTGGGCGCCCACCATTACGTCATCTCCGATTGTTATATGGCCCACCACGCCAACCTGGCCGGCCAGGGTAACCCTGCTGCCGACCTTGGTGCTTCCTGAGATGCCCACCTGGGCCACCAGCACCGTATCTTCCCCGACTACCACGTTATGGGCAATATGAACAAGGTTGTCGGTCTTTGTGCCCCGCTGTATCCATGTTGTGCCGATGGCGGCCCGGTCGATGGTATTGCCGGCCCCGATCTCGACATCGTCATCTATCCTGACGTTGCCGATCTGGGGGATTTTGCAATACTGCGGGCCGTCCTTTGCAAAGCCGAATCCGTCACTCCCGATTACGGTCCCCGGGTGAATAATAACACGCTTTCCGATTACGCACCCCTCGCGAATGGTGACGTTGGGATGGATGAGCGTGTCCTGCCCTATGGTGACGCCGTCACCGATGAAACAGTGGGGAAAGAGCGTTGTTCCATCTTCTATAACGCAATCGTCGCCGACGGTAACAAAGGGGTATATGGTGACGTGCTTGCCGATGTGGACGTTTTTCCCTACAGCAGCACGCTCATCAATGGTCCCGGGCTGCCGGGGAGGCGGATTGAAAAAACGAAGCAGCTTTGCGTAGGCAAGGTACGGATTTTCAAGTTTGAGAAGGTTTTTCCCCGGGGCGGCGATGTCCGGCGCGCAGACAATGGCAGCGGCACCGGTGCCTTCAATAAATTTTTCGTATTTCGGATTGGCGACGAAAGTGATATCACCGCTGCCGGCATCCTGTATCCCGGCAAGGCCACTGATGACGGTATCGGGATTGCCATCTATCGTTCCGCCCACAATCCGGGCGATTTCCCTGAGCGTTGTTTCCATAGCGTATCTTGGTTATTGCGGTCCCAACATTGTGCGGCGGCTATTTTTTAAACTGGGCATCAAAAAGGGCAACGATTTTGTCGGTAAGGTCAAGGGACCCATCCGCATAGAGCAAAATCTGCTGGCTTTTTTCAAATATTATGGTAAAGCCGTTTTCCTTGCCGAAGGTGTTGATGATGGGCAGCAGATCTTCCAGGATTTCATTGGTGAGCTCTGCTTCCTTTATCTGCAGTTCGGTTTTGGAATCCTTGACACGCCGTTCATAATCACGCTGCCTGCGCAGAAACTCCTTCTCCTTTTCCCGCCTCACGGCATCGGTAAGCATCATGCTCTGTTTTTGAATTATCTCACCGAGCTTTTCCACCTCTTCCTTTTCCTTCAAGAGGTCCTGCTGGGTTTCATTTACTGATGCGGCAAATCTTTCCATTGCCTGTTTTCCCGCAGCACTTTCACTTACCGCACGCTGGATCTCAACGTATCCGAACTTGAGTTCGGCGGCAATGCCCGCTGAGCAGAATAAAAAAACAGACACGACAAGCACTGCTGACAATAAAGCCTTTCTCATGATTTCATTCCTCCTGATTTATTTTTAACTCTCATTAACAATCCGTTTGAAATAGTGAAAACTCAGAACATCCTGCCCATTGAAAACTCGAAGTTGCTGGAGTCCTCGTCATATTTGGGATTGAGGTTTATTCCATAGGCAACCCGCAGCGGGCCGAATGGTGAATACCAGTTTACGCCGAACCCGGCACAATGGCGCATGTCGGAGAAATAGGTGTCTCCGTCGTCATAGGCATTGCCCGTATCAAAGAAGACCATTCCCCGCACCCCGGCCTCCTTGACAAGGGGGAAGAGAAATTCAAAGTTAAAGTAGAGCTCTTTCACCCCGCCCACGGCATCATACTTGTCTCTGGTTCCCGGCGGCCGGTACCGGTACTCCCTGCCCAGGAAATAGTAGTACTGGGTCGGGAAAGGCCTTCTCTCGTAGGGAGCAAGAGAGCGCACATCAAATCCCCGCATGGATTCCAGGCCGCCGAGGAAGAATTTTTCCGAGATGGGAACATCCTCGCCGCCGTAATCAAAAATTTCGCCGATGGTCCCCCGTGCCATGAAGGCCGTGTCCCAGGGCAGGGGAAAATATTTTGCCAGGCTTGCAATGACCGCCACAAATTTATTGTCGCCGCCCAGACCGGCGAGCTCGACGGAAAATTTGCCGTGCGATCCCCTGCGCGGTTTCCAGCGGTCGTCGCGTGAATCCCGGATAATGCTTGCCATAATGCTGCTTGTGGTGTTTTCGTCTTCCTGCCGCTGTATCTCAAGAGCAACGTCATCGTCAATCACATCCACCTCAATGGTTTCCAAGCGGTAGGTGAGGTACAGGCGCGTGTAGTCAAAATGTTCATATTTATCAAGGGGAAAGCTCACGCGCACATTAAATCCTTCGCTGTCACGGTCAAACTCCTCATATTCCCGCTCGATATGAAAGAGGTCGAAACCGGTGGAAACCCGTGTGTCCCGGAACCACGGCTCGGTAAATGAAATGTTATAATAGTTCGAGTAGCCGCCGAGCTGCGCCATGAGGCTCAGCTGCTGTCCCCTTCCAAAAAGGTTGTTCTGTGATATCTGGAACATGCCCACGACACTGTCCACGGAGCTGTAACCGGCTCCGACACTGAACGATCCGGTGGGGCGTTCCTTTACCTCAACCTTAAGCTTGACAAGGTTGGGGGCGGAACCGGGCTCGGTGTTGATGTTCACTTCTTCGAAAAATCCCAGATTGTTTATTTCCTGCTTGCTCCGCTTAATCTCCTCGGAGTTATAGATGGCACCTTCCACCAGGCGCATCTCCCTGCGTATGACATTGTCCCGGGTTCTGGTGTTGCCGGAAATGTGGATTTGTTCTATGTAAATTTTCTCTCCCTTGTTGATCTCAAAAATAAGATCAACGATTTTTTCATCCTTTTTAAGGTCTGTCAGGGGAGAGATATCGGCAAAGGCAAATCCCTTTTCCGCATACAGCGCTTTCAGGGCAACCAGGTCGTCGTTCAGGGTCCGGCCGTTGAAGGTTTCGCCCTCAGCGGACTTGACCTGTGATTTAAGGAATCCGGTATCAACGATCAGGTCCCCCTTGAAATCAACTGCCCCGATCACATATTTGTTTCCTTCGGTAATGGTAAAATGGACATAGATTCCGTCTTCTTTAAATTCAACCGTGGGTTTGTCGACCTTGACCTGGAGGAAGCCCTTGCTGTAATAGTATGCGGTGAGCCTGCTTGTATCCTTTTCAAGTGCTTCATTCTTGAAGATGCCCGATGAGGTAAAAAAGGACATCCAGTTCTTTTCACGGGTCTCCATTACCCGGTTGAGCTCTTTGGCTTTGATTGATTCATTGCCCTCAAACGTTACCTCCTTGACCTTCACGACCTCATTTTCTTTGATGGTAAAATCAACACTGGTAACGTTTTCATCGATGGGTCTTACTTTGTAGGAGACCTCGACATCATAATAGCCCTTATCCGTGTAGACCTTTTTTATGCGTTCGATATCTCCGGTCACTTTGTTTAAATCAAGGATTGTTCTTGGTTTTACCTCCATGACCTTTTTGATATCTTCAAGCTTGATCTTTTTATGGCCCATGATCTGGATGGCCCTGACCATGGGCTTTTCGACAACAGCAAAGGTGATCTCTTTACCGGCATCCGTGTCCCTGCTGGTTATTTTTATGTCTTTAAAGTACCCCATCTGATAGATCCGTTTCAGATCTTCCTGCAGCACTACGGGTGAAAACGCTTCCCCCGGTTTTGTCTCTATGGAATACAGGATTGCGTCTTCTTCAATGAACCGGTTTCCTGCCACAATGATTTTGCTCACCAGTATCTTTTCAAGAATCGTAAAATTGAGTCGGCGGGCAAGTTCGCGCAGTTTCTCGGGAATGGCGGCGGCATCCTCCGCCGTTGTGCTGAGCCTTTGTACCGGCTTTTCTTCCCGGACGGGGACCAGTGACACATCCAGGCTCAGGGCCTTGCCGATTTTTGTCAACGCTCCAATAACGACATAATCGGCATCCAGGCTGCTGCCGATCTCTTTTGCCTGATCCTCGTTCAGGCTTTGCCAGGCCAGCTTCTGAAGTGCCGCCTGAATAGCGGGCTTTTGGATGGTTGCGATTTCCCCCCTGCTCTCAAGACGGGTCGACAGCATATCAGGGATGGCCTTGCTTAAATAGTCAAGGTTGTCTTTACTGTAAATAAAGAAGGGCAATATGCCTACCCGCACCTCTGAATCTGCCCGGGAAGGGGAGGCCAGTACCATAACACATAGAATTGCCAGTAAAAAACGGGTAATACATTTTTGTGCTGTAGTAGTGTTCAGCATAAGTGACCGTTACCTCTTATTGTATTAATATTACAGTGAAATAAATTAATACTGTCCTGGTAATGATGCCGTGTCCGGTACAAAAAGGGGCACAGCCCAGCGACGCGGCTCAGTTTACAATACTTCCATCAACAAGCTCGATGCAGCGCGGCAGTTTTTCTGCAAAGGTTTTGTTGTGGGTCACAACCACAAGTGTCATGCGCTGCTCACGGTTCACCTCAAGGAGAAGATCGAAAACCTCCCGGCCCGTATGTGAATCAAGGTTGCCCGTCGGCTCATCAGCCAGAACCATCTCGGGTTCCATTACCAGCGCACGAGCTATGGCAACCCGCTGCTGTTCTCCCCCCGACAGTTCCCCCTGCTTATGGGTGAGTCGATGCTGCAGGCCCAGTCGCACAAGAAGCGATTGTGCTTTGTCAGCAGCATCTTTTTTTGTCCAGCCGCTGATAAGAGCCGGCATCATGGCATTTTCAAGGGCATTGAATTCAGGCATCAGGTGATGGAACTGAAAGATAAACCCTATCTTTGCATTACGAAATCCGGCCAGCTCCTTTTGATCACGGGTAAACAGCTCTTCTCCGCCGTAGAGCAAGGTCCCCGAAGACGGCCTGTCCAGCGTCCCCAGGATGTGCAGCAGGGTGCTTTTGCCAGCACCCGAGGGGCCGACAACTGCCAGAGATTCCCCCCTGCAGACGTTCAGGTTGATATGTTGCAGTACTTTTGTTTCTGAATCATTATGAACAAAACTCTTATTGAGATCAAGCGTCTTAACAAGCGGTGCAGGACTGCCGGTGTTTTCAGCAAAGGTGCTATTCATAGCGGAGCGCCTCGACCGGGTCCAGATTGGCCGCCTGCCGTGCCGGATAAACCGTTGCAATAAAGCAGATCGTAATTGCTGAAAATGCCACCCAAAATGTATCCCAGAAACCTGTTTTTACGGTCAAATAGGGTATATAATACACATCTTTTGACAGTGAAACAATATGATAGTTGTTTTGAACAAAAGCAAGCAGGTAAGAACCTGCCAGGCCGAAGGCGGTGCCCACGACCCCTATCACAAGCCCCTGGAGCATGAAAATTTTCATTATCGCACCGGAAGTCGCCCCCATGGATTTAAGGATGGCAATCTCCCTGTTTTTATCGTTGACCATCATGACAAGCGTTGCAACAATACTAAAGGCGGCAACAATAATAATGAGAATGAGAATGACAAACATGGCTGTTTTTTCCAGTTCAAGCGCCGAATAGAGATTTCGGTGCATTTCTTTCCAGTCACGTACCTGGTAGGTCTTCCCCACGCTCTTCTTGATACCGGCAACAACGCCGTCGGTATTGTAAATATCCCGTACTTTTATATAAATGCCTGTTGCTTGATCGGGCATTTTAAGAAATTTCTGGGCGTTTGCAATTGAAATATATCCGATATGTGAATCATATTCATACATGCCCGATTCAAAGATGCCCGCCACCCGAAATTTTTTCCACCGCGGCATCATTCCCCCGGGTGACATGAGCCCGGTAGGTGATATCACCGTGACAGGGTTGCCGGGATAAACCCCCAGAAGCCTGGAAAGCTCCCTGCCCAGGATGATTCCCGGCAGCATATCCTCGTTTCCTGTGCCGTATGCGCTGTCCAGCAGTTCGATGCCGCCCTCTACCATGGATTGCTTTATGGTAAGCACATCAGATGCTGTGGCAGTATCAATGCCATGGAGCACCGGACCTGCAACATGGGACCCGGACGAGAGCATAACCTGGGTTATAATAAAGGGCGTTGACGCAACAACACCTTCAACCCGGTTGATGCGGCTGCGTATGTCGTCATAGTCTTGTATGCCCGCACCGAATCCGCTGACCACCACATGCGAGTTGGTCCCAAGGATTTTTTCTTTCAAGTCATCGGAGAAGCCCGTCATTACCCCCAGAACCAGCAGGAGAGCCATTACCCCGATAGCAACGCCGATAATAGAGATAAGCGTAATTACTGAAATAAATGCCTGCTTGCTTTTTGCCCGCAAATAGCGCAGGGCAATAAATGCTTCATACGGCAATTTCATGTATTCCGGGGCCTCTCAGCGCGAAACAGCGGAAAAAGGATCACGTCCCGTATGGATGCCGCATCAGTGAGCAGCATAACAAGACGGTCGATCCCGATACCCTCGCCTGCCGCAGGCGGCATCCCGTATTCCAGTGCCAAAAGAAAATCTTCATCGACCTCGGCAGAGGTGCCCTCACGTGAGGACTTTACCGCTGCCTGGTTTTCAAAACGCTGCCGCTGATCAACCGGATCATTCAACTCGGAGAAGGCATTTGCGATCTCTCTTCCGGCAATATAGAGTTCAAACCGGTCGGTAACACGGCTGTCTTTTTCATTTTTTCGCGCCAGGGGCGAAACTTCCACCGGATAATGAGTGATGAACGTCGGCTGCAGAAGATGCTTTTCGGCAACCTGTTCAAAAATTTCCGTTACAACATCACCCAGGGCCTCGTCCCCGGTGATCTCTATGCCCAGCCTTTTCGCGTGCCGGCAGGTTTTTTCGAAATCATCAAGATCTTCAAGGGGGATGGACCCGTATTGTGCTGCGGCCTCTTTTAACGTGAGGCGCTGCCACGGCGGAGAAAAATCTATTTCCGTGCCCTGGTAGGAAACGGTGTGTGTATTGAGAAGCTCTGTGCATATATGGCAGAACATCTCTTCGGTGAGGTCCATGAGGTCCCGAAATGTCGCATATGCCTGATAAAACTCAACCATGGTAAATTCCGGGTTGTGCTGAGTGGAAATCCCCTCGTTTCTGAAATTGCGGTTGATCTCAAAGACACGCTCAAGCCCCCCCACCAGAAGCCGCTTCAGGTAAAGCTCGGGGGCGATTCTCAAATACAGATCCATATCCAGGCTATTGTGGTGGGTCTTGAATGGCTGTGCGGTTGCCCCACCGGGGATCGGGTGCATCATGGGGGTTTCGACTTCGACAAAATCCCGGCCCGTGAAAAACTGCCTGATCAGAGAAATAACACGGCTGCGGGTAACAAATGTGTTGCGCACCGTTTCATTGACTATTAAATCAAGATAGCGCTGTCTGTACCGGATCTCTATATCCTGCAGCCCGTGCCATTTTTCGGGCAGCGGCCGTAATGCTTTGGTTAATATCTGAAACTGCCCTGCCAGTATGGTTAATTCTCCCGAGTGTGTTAAAAAGGCGCTGCCCTGTATGCCGATGAAATCGCCGATGTCGACTTTCTTAAACAGGCTGTAGCGCTCTGCGCCGACTTTGTTTTTTTGGACATATATCTGAATGCGCCCGGTGCGGTCCTGGAGGTGGAAAAATGTCGATTTGCCGAAATTACGCAGGGAAACAATGCGGCCTGAAACTGAAAAATCCTCTTCACAGGATTCAATTTCCTCGGCATTTTTTCCGGCAAGGAGGTCCTTCACCTGCTGTGCGGTGTGGCGTGGTTTGAAGTTATTGGCATAGGGGTTTATTCCCGCTTCCCGAAGTTGCGCAGTTTTTTCCGCCCGATGCTTCAAAAAATCCTTTTTCTCTTCCATTGCTGTTTCGCTGTCGGTGAGGTGTGTGTTTTTCGCTATTAAAAACATGCACAATAACTTAACTTTTCTTTTTAGTCAAGGCAAAACCATAGCCCCGGCAAATTGTGTGCAGCGGCCTCACACCAAAGCCGGGCACTTCGGGATGGGCTGTTTACTTGACAGTGAATATATGATATATATACAGCTTTGTTTGATAAAGGATTAATTCATAGAGGAGGAACACGATGTCCCAGGAAGCATTGAAAACAACGATTCTTGAATTTGCCAAAACATATGAGTATTCTAATTTGATAACAATTGATGAAAACGGCATACCAAAAGGACGAATGATGGAAAATCTTCCCGTGGGAGATGATCTTGTTTTTTGGTTTGCAACCGGCGCGCAGTCGAACAAACTCACAGAGATCAGGAATAACCAGAATGCAAGTGTGTTTATGTACCGCCCCAGTGATCACAGCAGTATTTCGGCAATGGGAACAGCGGAAATTGTTACTGATGATGCGATACGAAAAGAAAAATGGAAAGACAATTGGTCTGCGTACTGGAAAGAAGGGCCCACGGACCCTGCATACACGCTTATCAAGATTGTTCCCAAAAAGATTGTCTATCTTGACTTTGCAGCCCATAATCAGGAAATCCTCGACATGTAGTCTTCTGATGTGTGTGTCATAGTGTGTCGGTATTGTGATTTTACGTAATAAATACAGTTAAATTTATATTTTTTAATAAAAAATAGACAAAATGGTGCCCCGCAGATCAAGGCGGGGCATCCTGACATGCAGATTATCCATCCTCACTGTACACCCTTGCGCCGGCAAAAAAACAGAATCCTCATTGTAGCTGGAATCAGGTACGGGCCCGTATATTGTAGAATTTCATTGACAAATGGATATTATTTTTTTATAAACATTAAATTTTAGATAATGGCGAATATTTTTATAGTAACTATTAAAGATATCTCACCGGAGGGTTTGCGCCTTAAAACACAGTGGGGTATCCAGACAACGGCAACACTACTGGAAGAGGTACCAACGTGTGCAAAAGTCTATTCGCCTTTAATGCTGGATTTTTCTTTTACCCTTGTGCAAACAGACATCATACTGGACGGACTACTGAATGTCGGGCTTGGGATGGCATGTGCACGCTGCCTCAGCGAATTTACCTGTCCTCTGGATATCAGATTCCGTTACCTGTACCGGCCGGAGTCTGAACAGCATAATGAGCCGGACAAGGAACTCAACCAGGATGATTTGGAGATAGTCTATTATACGGGTGAACATATAGACCTGAAACCGTTAGTCAGGGAACAACTTTATCTTAACATACCGCACTATCCCCATTGCTCGGATAACTGCCGGGGGCTGTGTCCCGGTTGCGGTGTCAACTTGAATAAAGCAGCGTGTCGGTGCCCGTCGGGCAGCGGCAACAAGGAGTCTGCCTTTGCCGTACTGGGAACGCTGAAAAAGCACTGACCTCGTGCCCCTGCCGGTTGAACGGGGTTTTCTGATAACCATGTATTTACTGATATCCGGCTTGTAAGGCCGGCATGGCGCCACCTGAGAATATTAATAACGTACCATTTATTGTGAAGGGATTTTATTACCATGGCAGTACCGGTTAAAAAGACATCTAAGGCCAGAAAAGGGACACGAAGAGCCCATGACAAACTTCGCGCGCTTAGTCTGTCAACGTGCCCGCAATGCAATGAGCCCAAAAGGCCCCATTACGCATGTCCAAAATGCGGATACTACAAAGACAGGGAAGTGATTTCTGTTACCAGCGAATAGGCAATAGCAGCCACTCTACGTAAGGGCATTTTCCCCCGCAATGCGAAGAAAGTATAGGGCATATGTACAGAACGAGAATTATCGGAACCGGCTCGCATATTCCTGACGAGGTGCTCACCAATCAGGACCTTGAGTCCATGGTGGACACCAGTGATGAATGGATTACATCCCGTTCAGGAATCAAGGAGCGCCATATTTGTTCAAATGGTGAATCGTGTTCAACCCTCTCCTGTGAGGCAGCACGAAAAGCGCTGAAAATGGCGGGTATTGCCCCCGGTGAGATCGACATGATCATCGTGGGTACGGTTACCGCCGACATGATAACGCCGTCTGTTTCATGCATGCTTCAGCACAGGCTGAAGGCCAAAAAAGCGTTCGCGTTTGATGTGTCGGCCGGGTGTACCGGTTTTATTTACGGGATGTGTATTGCAGACAATTTCATTCGGGCCGGCAGCTGCGAGAAGGCGCTGGTGATCGGTTGTGATACGCTGTCGAAAATTACCGACTATCAGGACCGTACCACCTGTATTCTGTTTGCTGATGGTGCAGGCGCGGTTGTGCTGTCACGGGAAAAGGGCGGCAGCGGTATTCTTTCCACGCACCTGTATTCCGACGGCGCTTATGAAAAACTGCTGTATATGCCCGGGGGCGGTTCCGCGAATCCGGCTTCAGCGGAAACGGTAAAAAACCGTGAGCACTATTTGAGAATGGACGGTAACAAGGTGTTCAAGATTGCGGTAAAATCGCTTGAAGATGCAGCGGTTGCCGCACTGGAGCATAACAACCTGACGGGTGGTGACCTTGATCTCTTGATTTCACATCAGGCAAACTCAAGGATCATCCAGGCAATAGCCAAGCGTCTGGGCCTTCCCCCGGAAAAGGTTTTTATGAATATACATAAATACGGCAATACGTCAGCCGGTTCGATACCGCTTGCGCTGGATGAGGCAAACAGGCAAAGTCTTCTCAAAACAAAGGATCTCATTCTGCTGGATGCCTTTGGAGCAGGCTTTACATGGGGATCTGCGCTGATTCGCTGGTAATTCACGAGGATAGAAAGGTAGAATATTCATGCTTGACTACAATTTAACAGAGACACAGACCCAGATGATTGAACTTGCCCGTAAAATCGGTAAGGAAAAGATCGTACCCGTCCGGGCCCAGTATGATGAATCAGGAGAGTTCCCCTGGGATGTGTTGAAGATTCTTGCTGAAGCGGGACTGTTCGGCATTTATATTCCCGAGGAATACGGCGGACTGGGATTCGGCAATTTTGAAAACAACCTTGTTGTTGAAGAATTAAGCAAATACTGTATCGGGATCTCGGTGAGCTTTGCAGCCAGCGGGCTGGGCGCATATCCCATCCTCCTGTTCGGCACCGATGAGCAGAAAAAGAAATATCTGCCCGATATAGCCGCGGGAACCAAGCTTGCCGCCTTCGGCATCACGGAATCAGGCGCGGGAAGTGATGCCGGTGCCATACGCACTGCTGCCAAAAAAGACGGCGATGAATATATTATTGAGGGAGTAAAACAATGGATTACAAACGGCGGCGAAGCCGAAACCTATTCCGTTGTAGCCAAAACAGATAAAGCAAAGGGTGCCCGGGGCGCGAGTGCTTTTATTGTAGAGAAGGGAACTCCCGGGTTCAGCTTCAGCAAAAAAGAGAACAAGCTCGGTATCAGGGCGTCAGCCACACGGGAGCTGATATTCGAAGAGTGCCGTATCCCCAAAGAAAACCTGCTTTCCAGAGAGGGTATGGGCTTCATGGTGGCAATGAAGACCTTTGATCAGACGCGCACCGGTATAGCGGCCCAGGCACTGGGGCTTGCTCAGGGAGCGCTGAATGAAGCAATCCTGTATGCTCATGAACGAAAGACCTTCGGCAAGGCCATTATTGCACATCAGGCCGTCCAGCATATGCTTGCCAACATGGCAACGCAGATCGAGGCCGTCCGGGCGCTCACCTATCAGGCGTCACGCTACTGCGATGCGGGTGCAAAAGACATGGCAAAGTACTCTTCCATGGCAAAACTACTGTCAACGGATGTCTGTATGCAGGTAACCACCGATGTGGTACAGATATTCGGCGGGTACGGATATATGAAGGAATATCCGGTTGAAAAAATGATGCGGGATGCCAAGATACTGCAGATCTATGAAGGAACAAACCAGATACAGCGAAACGTAATCGGCCAGTTTCTTATAAAGGAAGCTGCCGGAAAGAAAATCCAGTAAAAGCCCTGGATGATTTTGTTGCATAAAAGCACGGAATTTTTATCATCATCACCAAAAAGGATGTCGTTATCATGGATTTACAGGGGAAAGTTGCCGTTGTAACAGGAGCAGCCCAGGGGATCGGCCGCACCATTGCCCTTTTTCTGGCACAACAGGGTGCAGACGTTGTCGTTGCCGATATTAATGAAGAAAGCCTCAACGCTGTTGCCCGGGAGATTGAAAATCCGGGACGAAAAGCGGTGCCGGTGCAAATGGACGTGACGAACCTTCAGGAATGTGATCAGATGGTAAAGACTGCAGTTGATGCGCTGGGAACCATAGATATTCTCGTGAACAATGCAGGAATAACACGCGACACCGTTCTTTTGAGGATGAAAGAAGAACAGTGGGATCAGGTCATTCAGGTTAATCTCAAGGGGACCTTTAACTGTACCAAAGCCGCGATTCGGCATATGTTCAGAAAGAAATACGGCCGGATTATTAACATATCTTCAGTTACCGGGGCCATGGGCAATGCAGGGCAGGCCAACTATGCTGCTTCCAAGGCGGCGGTTATGGGTTTTACCAAATCCATAGCCCGTGAATATGCGCACTGCGGAATTACCGTTAATGCTGTTGCGCCGGGCTTTATACAAACCGCAATGACCGAGGCAATACCTGAGAAAGAGCGGGAACTGATGATCGCTCAGATACCCTCAAGGCGTCTCGGCACCCCGGAGGATGTCGCACAGAGTGTATGCTTTCTTGCCAGTGATGCGGCCGGGTATATTACCGGTCAGGTAATTCATATTAACGGTGGATTATATATGTAATAACGACGTAAAAAAGAGGAAAACTTACAATTTAAGGAGGTACATAGGATGGCAGAGAAGTCAGTAGAAGAGATGGTAAAAGAGATAATTGTTGAACAGCTTTCGGTCAGCGAAGAAGAAGTTGTTCCCGAAGCGTCTTTTGTTGATGATCTGGGAGCTGATTCACTGGATCTTGTTGAGCTTATTATGGTGATGGAAGAAAAGTTCAACCAGGAAATACCGGACGAGGATGCGGAGAAGCTCCAGACGGTTAAGGATGCAATTGATTATATTAAATCACACATTGATGGATAAATAAAACAGCAGCCAATTGAATCTTCATCACTTTTTTGCACCGTGGTCCATAAAACGTTGCCGGAGAAGCGGAGGCACAATTAGGGTGTTTCATTAACATTACGGGAGAACCGCAGCTGTGGAGAAAAAAAGAGTAGTTGTTACAGGGCTTGGCATCGTATCACCCCTGGGTATCGGGGTGGAGAATAACTGGGATGCCGTGACCCGGGGGAAATCCGGTATCGGGCCCATTACACGTTTTGACACCACTGATTTTCCGTCAAAAATTGCAGGTGAGGTGAAAGACTTCAAGCCGGAGGAGTATATTGAGAAAAAAGAAATAAAGAAGATGGACACCTTTCTTCACTACTCTCTTGCTGCCGGAAAGATGGCTGTACAGGATTCAGGGCTGGTCATTAGCGATGAAAATGCAGAGCGTGTCGGCGTTCTGGTGGGTTCGGGACTCGGCGGCCTTGAAACCATAGAGAAATACCATTCAATTCTTCTGGAAAAAGGGCCGAAAAAAATCTCTCCGTTCTTTGTCCCCATGCTTATTGTTAACCTCGCGCCGGGCCATATCTCCATGCACTTCGGATGCAAGGGCCCCAACTCCAGTATGGTTACCGCCTGTGCAACAGGCAACCATTCCATCGGAGAAGCATTCAAGATCATACAGCGCGGTGATGCCGACGCAATGATTGCCGGCGGGGTTGAATCAACCATCACGCCGCTGGCAGTGGGCGGTTTCTGCGCGATGAAGGCCCTGTCCACGCGAAATGATGAGCCTCAGCGCGCCAGCAGGCCCTTTGAAAAAGACCGCGACGGTTTTATTATAGCGGAAGGAGCGGGCATCCTTGTCATGGAGGAAATGGAGACGGCAAAGAAAAGAGGCGCCGACATCCATGCCGAGATTATCGGCTTTGGATGCAATGCGGACGCCTATCACATAACGGCCCCGTCGCCCAACGGTGAAGGGGCGGCACGATGCATGATCCTTGCCCTCAAAGACTCCTCGCTGAATTCGGACGACATCGACTATGTCAACGCACACGGAACCTCTACGCAAATGAATGACCTTTCGGAAACCCAGGCAATGAAAACAGTATTTCCCGATTATGCGAAGAAGGTCGCGGTGAGTTCTACCAAGTCGATGACCGGTCATATGCTGGGTGCCGCCGGGGGTGTTGAATCCATATTCAGCGTTCTTTCCCTTAAAAACGGACTTATCCCGCCGACCATTAATTATGAAACACCTGATCCTGAGTGCATTCTCGACTATGTGCCGAATCAGGCCAGACAGCAGAGCGTCAAAACCGTCATGAGTAATTCTTTCGGGTTCGGCGGAACAAACGCAACCCTTATTTTTAAAAAGTTTGAAGGGTAACGTGCCGTGAGTGAAAAAATTGCCATCGGGTCAGACCACCGCGGTTTTCATCTCAAAAGCGTGCTGAAACCTGTGCTGGAAGGTCTGGGAAAAGCCGTTGAAGATAAGGGCACCGCTTCAACGGATTCCGTGGACTACCCTGAGTTTGCCGGGAAGGTAGCCCGGGCGGTTTCTGAACGTGCATGTGACCGGGGGATTTTAATATGCGGCTCCGGTATCGGCATGTCCGTTGCCGCAAACAAATTCTCCGGCGTCCGGGCGGCGCTGTGCCATGATCTTCATACCGCACGGATGAGCCGCCAGCACAACAACGCAAATATTCTTGTTCTCGGTGAATCGGTAGCCGCCGAGCTGGCACAGCAGATGGTTACCGTTTGGCTGGAAACACCGTTTGAGGGCGGGCGTCATCAAAGGCGACTTGATCTGATCTCATTGATAGAAAAAGATAACTTCAAAGATCCGTAGCGGCTTCTGTCCTTCAATAGCCGGGAAACGCTGACACGTACCCTGCCCAAGCATCAACACTAATCCCCAACGCTGCCATGCCCGATATAAAAGAACGTCCTGAATGGAAAGAATATTTTATAGATATCGCACGGCTGATATCCAGACGCTCGACCTGTATCAGACGCCGGGTCGGGGCCGTCCTGGTGAAAGACAAGCGCATTCTGGCAACCGGCTATAACGGGGCACCCACCGGGTTTGCGCACTGTGAGGATACAGGGTGCCTGCGAGAGCAAAACAATATCCCTTCCGGCCAGCGCCATGAGCTCTGCAGGGGGCTGCATGCTGAGCAAAATGCCATAATTCAGGCGGCGTTCCACGGTATCAGTATTCAGGGTGCAACACTGTTCTGCACAACACTTCCCTGCAGCATCTGCTTTAAAATGTTGATAAATGCCGGAATACGGGAGATTGTCTACGAAGAAGGATATCCTGATGATTTAACCGATGCACTTTTGAAAGAAGCGGATTTGATCATTACAAAATTCTCAGCCAAGGAGGAAAAGGAATGAAATGTCCGTATTGTAATAACCTCGAAGACAAGGTTATCGACTCGCGCATCAGCAAAGACGGGGGCACCATCAGACGGCGCAGGGAATGCCTCTCGTGCCAGAAGCGCTTTACGACCCATGAACGGATAGAAGATACGCTCCCCTCAATCATAAAGAAGGATAACCGCAGGGAACCCTATGACAGGAGAAAAATCCTTGAGGGATTGAAAAAGGCATGCCAGAAGAGAAACATCAGTATTGAGACACTGGAAGTAATAACCGACAAAATCGAGAAGCAGATTTTGGAACGGGGCATGAAAGAGATAAAGAGTTCGGAAGTCGGTGAAAAGATCATGGATGAGCTTCAGGAACTTGATGCCGTTGCCTATGTGCGGTTTGCTTCGGTATACCGGTCATTTACCGATATAACGGATTTTGAAAAAGCGGTGAAGACCGTTTTGAAAGAAAAAGACTAGCCGTCTATGACTTCTGCTGCAGAGAAAGAGCGGTTTATGAAAAAAGCCCTTCGCCTTGCGCGAAAGGGCGCGGGAAGCGTAAGCCCGAACCCCCTTGTGGGGGCTGTTATCGTCAAACACGGGACCGCTGTCGGGCAGGGATATCACAGGGTTTTCGGAGGAGCGCACGCTGAAATAAACGCCCTGACAAACGCAGGCCCAAAGGCCCGGGGAGCCGATTTGTATGTTAATCTGGAGCCCTGCTGTCATCACGGAAAAACGCCCCCGTGCGTGGACGCGCTCATTGAGCACGGCATACGGCGTGTTTATGTGGGTATGGTTGACCCCAACCCGGCGGTATGTGGGAAGGGGATTCGGAAACTGAAAAAGGCGGGTGTCGACATAGAGACCGGCCTGCTGGAAAATGAATGTAGACGGCTGAATGAATCTTTTATAAAATATGTAACGAAACAAACACCTTTTGTGATTTTAAAGGCGGCGGCAACCCTGGACGGAAACATTGCAACCCCCGCCGGTGATTCAAAATGGATCACCAGTGAGAAGTCACGCACGTATGTGCATAAGATACGCGCCTCGGTTGATGCGGTGATGGTGGGTGTCGGAACAGTGCTTGCCGACGATCCCCTTCTTACCGTCCGGCTGTACAAAGGGGTAAAGAAGGACCCCGTGCGGATAATCGTTGACAGCGCCCTGCGTATTCCCCTTTCAAGCAATGTGTTGAAACCGGAACTGGCGGAAAAAACAATAATTGCCACCGCAGGCGTGCGGGCTGCATCAAAAAAGGCAAAAACAATACGCGGCAGGGGTGCCCGCATACTGTCCGTTCCCCTGAAAGGTGCCCGGCCCGACTTGCGGAAACTTGTTGCGCTTTTGGGAAAACGGCAGATATCGAGCCTTCTCATAGAAGGTGGTTCTGAAATTAATGCATCAGCCCTTGCCAGCGGAATTGTGGACAAGGTCATGCTTTTTTACGCGCCGAAAATTATCGGTGGGAAAAAAGCAATCGGCATGGTCGGGGGAGACGGCGTACGATACATTGCCGATGCATGTCAGATATCAGATGCGTCCGTCAGACGAGTCGGCTGTGATGTGCTGGTTGAAGGGTACATAAACAAAGGCACAAGATAAAAGATTGCAGAAGAAACACGGCCGCGGAACCGGTCTTTGTTCTCTGCATGCGTAGCGTTTTCAGGGCCCCGGCGGGCTCATGGAAATTACCGTACAGAAATTCGGCAAAACATTTAACAGCGTACTATTTATGTTTACCGGTTTAATTGAAACAGTTGGGGAAATAACAAGAATTACTGCCCGGGGCAGCGGTCTGGAGATTACCGTGCAGTCACCTGTTCCGGTCACGGAGATCAAGCTCGGTGAAAGCATTGCCGTTGATGGTGCGTGTCTTACGGTAACAGGCCTTTTTGACAGGGCCTTTAGTGTTGATGTCTCACCCGAAACCGTGCAGCGAACAACCCTTGGAGCAAAAAAAACGGGAGGCAGGGTCAACTTGGAACGGGCATTGCGTCTTTCCGACAGGCTGGGCGGGCATATCGTGTCGGGACATATCGACGGGGTCGGTACCGTGGCTTCTGTTCTGCACAAGGATGATTTTATACAAATAGACTTTACTGCGTCCCAGGATGTTCTAAAATATATAATAGACAAGGGATCGGTGGCAATTGACGGGATTAGCCTGACCGTCAATCAGTGCAGCGCACAGGGGTTCAGCGTTATGATCATACCGCATACCGTTGCCCACACAACCCTGAACACCAGGAAAAACGGCGATGCAGTAAACATTGAAAATGATATACTGGGGAAGTATGTGGAAAAGCTGCTTTCCCATGAAACTGACGACAGGAGTGGAATTACTCGCGAATTTCTTGAAAAGTTTAACTTCACGTAGCAAATGAGGAAGACCTATGCCGGAAAAAGCATTTAAAAGGGTGGAAAAAGCCATCGAGGAAATCAAAAAGGGGAAAATGGTAATCCTGTGTGATGACGAGGACAGGGAAAACGAAGGTGACCTTACCATGGCTGCCGAGATGGTAACACCCGAAGCAGTTAATTTTATGGCCACGTACGGACGGGGGCTTATCTGCCTGTCGCTTACCGATGAGCAGTGTAAAGCGCTTAATCTGCCCATGATGGTACAGGATAATACGTCCTCGTTTCAGACCGCGTTTACCGTCTCCATTGACGCTAAAAAGGGAACAACCACGGGAATATCCGCTGCGGACCGTTCCACGACAATTTTAACCGCCATTAGGGAGGATGTAACACCCGACGAGCTCGGCAGGCCGGGCCACATATTTCCCCTCCGTGCAATGCCGGGCGGCGTGCTGCGGCGCACCGGACAGACAGAAGGGTCGGTTGACCTGTGCCGGCTTGCGGGGCTGAAACCGGCGGGAATAATCTGTGAGATTATGAACGACGACGGCAGCATGGCACGAATGCCGCAGCTTGAGAAGTTTGCCGCAAAGCACGACCTGTGCGTCGTTACCGTTGCCGATATCATCAAGTATCTTCTTGCCAAGGAGTCGCTGGTAAAAAGGATGGTAGAGACAAATCTGCCTTCCCGGTACGGCGGTGATTTCAGGATGATTATCTATGAAAATATCGTTGATATCCACCATCACATTGCGCTGGTAAAGGGTGAATGGGAGCCCGGTGAACAGATAATGGTGCGCGTCCACTCGGAATGTCTTACCGGGGATGCTCTTGGTTCCATGCGCTGTGATTGCGGTGAACAGCTACAGGATGCCATGGAGATGATCTCCCGGGAGGGAAAGGGTGTTATCGTCTATATGCGCCAGGAGGGCCGTGGCATCGGTTTTCTCAACAAGATGAAGGCCTATGCTCTCCAGGATCAGGGCCGTGATACCATCGAGGCAAATGAGGATTTGGGCTTCGAGGCGGATCTCAGGGATTACGGCATCGGCGCACAGATTCTCAGGGATCTCGGTGTTAAAAAAATAAAACTCTTAACCAATAATCCTAAAAAAATTGTCGGATTGAAAGGCTACGGCCTTGAAATTACCCAGCGGGTTTCCATTGAAATGGAACCCAAACCTCAGAACATAAAATATCTTTCAACCAAAAAAGAGAAGATGGGCCATTTTCTGGATATCAATACAAAGGGTAACGGGAAAGATGAATCTTAAAAAAGGAGACTGCCGTCATGGGTACGCTTTTTGAAGGTCAACTCGACGCCAAGAGCTGTAAATTTGCTATCATTATAAGCCGTTTTAATGACTTTATTGTCAACAGGCTAACGGGCGGTGCCATGGACGCGCTGCTTCGACACGGTGCGGAGGAAGCCCTGGTGGACCAGTACAAAGTTCCGGGGGCATTTGAAATACCGCTTATGGCAAAGAAGCTGGCACAAACCAAGAAGTATGATGCGATAATCTGTCTCGGCGCGGTGATCAGGGGGGCAACGCCCCATTTTGATTATGTGGCATCAGAGGTCGCAAAAGGGATAGCAACGGTAGGTCTTGAAACAGGGATCCCCATCACCTTCGGTATCCTTACCACAGACAACCTGGAGCAGGCAATCGAACGCGCCGGCAGTAAATCAGGCAATAAGGGGACTGATGCCGCGGTAACGGCCATTGAGATGGTGAGTCTGTTAAAGCAGCTATCCTAAGCACGCAGTCTGTTTTTTATCAGGTCATCAACACTGCAGTTATCGGGCTGAAAACCATACAGGACCGGGCCGGCATGTGACAGCGGAAAGGGGTTTGTAACCAGTGGGAAGCAGGAGAAAGGGAAGAGCGGTTACCATTCAGATACTGTATCAGCTTGAAATGCATGAAACAGCGGTAGATCAGGCTCTGGAGATTTTCTGGGAAAACCACCAGTATCCTGAAGCCGTTCAAGAGTTTGCCGACAGTCTCGTCAGGGGGGTGTTTGAGCACAAGGAAAAAATCGACGAGATTATCATGGCAAGAGCAAAAAACTGGGCATTCAGCAGAATAACACCCATTGACCGCAATATTCTTCGAGCGGCTGTCTATGAGCTGCTTTTTCGTTCGGACATCCCGTATAAAGTAACGCTTAATGAAGCCATTGAGCTTGGCAAAACCTTCGGCTCAGAGAAATCAGGCTCATTCATAAACGGTATCCTTGACAATGTCATAAATACAAACGCCGATTTGAAAAAGAAGGATTCGTAAATTTTCACGAATAGTGTCGGCTGTATCTACTGTCGGCCGGTCTGTTTTTATAGTGATGCAGGGTCCGTTCATTACCGCACGTCGAGGATTTCCCGAATGATTTTCGCTATGGTGTGTATTTTATAGGGTTTCATAACAAACCTGTTTATGCCCTGTTCCTGTATCTTCTTTTCCGTTATCAGATCACTATGGCCGGTGCAGAGAATGACTGGAATATCATTGCGCACGGTACGGAGTTTTTGTATCAGTACATCACCCGTCATGTACGGCATGGTTTGATCTGTAATGACGAGGTCAAATGCATGTGCCTGACGGCGGAACAGCTCCAGCGCCTCCTCTCCATCCAGTGCTATTTCAACGGTATACCCGAGATGCTCGAGCACCTGCTGCACCATTTCAGCCAGCTGTTGTTCATCGTCAACAACAAGAATGCGCTCGCTGCCGGTGGGATGAGGAGTCGAAGGCAGCGGCGTATCTTCCGGTTTGTGCGCCTTGACGACAGGAAGATACACCTGAAATGACGCGCCCGCGCCCGGCCGGCTCTCCACGTGTATGTCTCCCTTGTGCTGTTTGATAATACCGTGAACAGTAGCAAGGCCAAGCCCCGTTCCTTTAACGTTGCCCTTTTGCTTGGTGGTGAAGAAGGGTTCGAAAATTCTGTTCATGATGTCGGCATCGATCCCCCTGCCGGTATCCTTGACCGTCAGCTTTGTATGGGTGCCCGGTTTTAAATCCTGATACTGGAGTATATCGTCTTCGGTAAGGTCAACATTTGTGAGGCTTACGGTCAGTATGCCGCCGGTCTCATGCATTTCCTGTTCGGCGTTTGTGCAGAGGTTAAGAATCATCTGGTGAATCTGGGTGGCATCAGCCATGATAATATCCGAGGCACAGTCGGTTTCCTGTTTGATCTCTATGGTAGCGGGGATTGTGGAGCGCAGCAATGTGAGTGTCTCTTTTGTCAGCGCGCCGAGATGCAGGGCTTTCTTTTTAGACGCTGTTTTGCGGCTGAAGGAAAGGATCTGTCTGATCAGGTCCCGTGCCTTTAGGGAGGCCCTGAGAATCTGCTCAAGCTTTGCGTAGGCCGTGTGCTTTTTTGAAATTAAATCCATGGCCAGTTCAGTGTGCCCCAGAATAATAGCAAGTATGTTGTTGAAATCATGTGCGATGCCCCCTGACAGGGTACCGATCGCTTCCAGTTTTTGTGACTGCAGGAGGCGCTCCTCAATGTCTTTGCGGTCTGTTGTGTCACGGACAATTGAAAGCAGCTTGGTGACGTTGCCGCCCTCACGCAGGGGGGTCGTGCTTACCTCACCATATTTGCGCACACCGTCCTTGGTGATAAACTCATATTCAGCCGGAAAGATTTCGTCGCCCTGCAGCAGCTTGTTGAGCTTTTCCTGTGCCTCATGCATTGACTGCTCAGCGAAAATGTTCAAATCTTGAAAACGCCTTCCGATGAGCTCATCCGCCGTATAGCCCAGAAATCGTTCAACCGACGGCGAAACGTCGAGCACCTGCATGTCAGTGGTGTAGGATACGATAACGTCTGAGACATTTTCAAAATGCAGACGGTATCGCTCCTCGGAGCGTTCCAATTCACTGATGCCGATTTCCAGTTTGGTGCTCATTTTGTTGAAGGCATCCGCCAGCTGTCCCACCTCGTCATGTGTGTGGACCGCCAGTCTGTTGCTGAAATCGCCGTCTGCGATTTTAGATGATGCGGCAATTACTCTGTGAATCGGCCGGGTTATGATATTGCCTATCAGGAACGAAAGGGCGATCATGATAAGCACAAGGACTATGCTGACAACCAGTGCAATCATGGTGGTGCGTTCAATGGCGGCTATGCTGTTTTTGATTGAAAGACCGAGAAGCAGCATTCCCACCGTGCTGTTCTGGTAGGTAATGGGGATTTTCGTTATTGCAGTGTCATCGGCTATTGTGCAGATAGGGATTTCTGCATTGTCAAGATTGGTCGGATCGGTGATTTTTCCTGAATTTATTATTTCGAAAATCCCACCCGTTTTGTCCAGGACCACCACGTATTCAAAATCTCTTTTTTGTTGTAATATTTGAAGCACTTCTTGAATGATGGCCCTGTCTTCAAACTCCAGTCCCACGGCCAAATTATCCGCCGTCATGTAGGCGATGGAAAGGGAGTTTTCTCTTGCCTGCTCAAGTATTTGTCTGCGCTGCTGATAGGGAAAGAAAATGAAAACGAACAGGCCGAGAAATACAGCAAGGAGGCTGAAAGCGCACAAGAGCTTGTAGCGTATGGTTACATTACGTATGAAAGATACATTCATTGCCGTAAACCGTAAGCTGTGCGTTACTTTTTTCTATCAACAATGGTTGCCAAACGCAGCAGTTTTGCGTTTATCTGGAGTCCCGCGTCTTTTGCATTTTGGAGGTTTATTTCAAACGTGATTCTGTTCTGCTTCAAAACAAAGTTGATGATACCTCCCCGGTGGGCGAATTCCTCCATGTCACCTACTGTTAAAATATTTCGATGCTGTATGGCGTTGAGGATGGAGGGAAGGTTCTTTTCCTCCGAGGAACCGATAAAGAGCATATGGCACGGCCCTATATCGCTGACCCGCCGGGCCCTTCGAATTTCCAGTTTTTTATCATTAATGGATCGGTTTTCATAGGCCTGGATCATGTCACCGAAGGGATCCTCCCCGAGGATGTACAATATATATGTATCATCCGTATTCTCAAAGGAAACAGCAGGCCAGTCAACATATTTAACGATTTTGTATAAAACAGCGGCTTTAAGCTCATACTCATATACTGCATGGGGCTGGGCGAAGGACCCGGGGACACACCACAGCAACAGCACTACAGCTGCTACGGGGATAATCGTGGACCTTCTTTTCCTGCAAGCTTTGGCCGGACTCATGGTTTTGTAAAGCCTCGTGTTATGCACTATCAACGGTAACCTGCTGCATCAGGGAAAGCGGACAGATATCTGGCCGTATATGAGCCTGTCCGCTTCATACATTCTTACGCCGTCAGAGTATTCGGGGTGGCGAGTGTCGGTGAGGTTCTGGCAGACCAGAGCAAGCTCAAGCCTGTCGTTAAACAATGTCCGTGCAATACGCACATCCAGCCGGAGGTAATCATCGGCCTTAATATTCCGGTAAAAATACCACCTGGTTTCATCAACAAAGTGCAGGCGGACGTCCAGTGAGAATCCGTTGTTAAAGGAAAGGCGTGAGCCGAGGTTGATTTTGTGGAGGGGCGTTCCCTGTATGCCCCGGGGTTTTTTCCTTCTGTCACAGTCCTGGTAGGTGTAGTTTCCCGTACATGTCCACCACGGGGTGAGGGGAAGGGTAAGACTCACCTCCATTCCCTTTGAAACGGCATCAAACTTGTTTTTATACTTCATAGTGGGGGGCAGGGCGAGAACGGGATCGGTTAATTCAATGGAGCGGTCATGTTCGTTATAATACAGCTCAATGCTTACATCAAGCCTGTTAAACAGGGTTGTGCGGTAGCCAAGCTCCAGGGCGGTCATGCGCTCGGAATCCAGGTGCTCGTTACCCGTCTGCAGGAGAACCGGTATATCCATGAACCTTATGAAGGTTTGCATGCTGTTTTCGACAAACGTGGGGTTTCGGTACGCCCTGGCAAGCGAGAGGCGGAAGTGGTGGCCGTGCAGGGGCTCATACAAAAGGCTGATGCGGGGAGAAAAGGCGTGCTTGGTAAAGGAATTGTCCTCGAATTTAATGCCGGCAAACAGGGTGCAGTTGGCGGCGATTCGAATTGCGTCCTGAACAAAGAGGCCGACAATGTTGATATTGTCTTTTTTTGGGTCGAGGTAGTTGCAGTCAAGATGGGAATAGCGGTAGGTTGCGCCCCAGATGACTTTCTGTTTTGTCCCGAGGCTGAATGAATGCTGAAGCTCGAGATTATACTGTCCCAGCTCGGCAAGAGGCCGGCGGTCGGACGTGTGCAGTTCAGCGTAGGTCCGGTCAACCTGGACATGAAAATCGGAGGAACCGGTGATCGCGTGCTCCCACTTGATCATCTGGTAATTTGAACGCACGTGTGCGTCGGTGGTGGACGTGTACCTGCTCGTGTCCAGCCCGATCTCTGAATCATTTGCTCCGGCAAAAAAATGCACCACGGATCGGGGGGGAAGGCGGTACTTCACGCGGCCGGTAATCTTCGGTATGCGGCGGTAGTCATTCACCCCCGGTGATCCTTCATCCTCCCGATAGCCGGCGGTGAGGGAAAGGGACGCCCTGCCTGAAAGATTTCCGCTGTAGCGAAGCAGGCCCTCCCTGAAGTGCTTGGTCCCGAGTTTTGTGGTCATGAGGAGCCCGTGCTCATCGTCAGGGTCCTTGGTCAGGATATTGATGACACCGGTAACAGCGTTGGCCCCCCCACATGGTTGCCCCGGGCCCCCGGATCACCTCAATCTGCTTGATGTCTTCAAGAAATATCTGTTCATTCTCCCAGAAGACGCCGCCGAAAAAGTCGGTATAAATGGAACGGCCGTCAATCATTACCAGCATGCGTGATGAGAAACGCCGGTTAAACCCCCGGGCGCCGACCCCATAGGCATTGCCGTAAACATTGATTACATCAACACCGGGCACCATGCGGAACAGATCCGGCAGGTCAACGGCGCCTGAGCGTCTGATGTCTTCTTCTGTGATAATGGTCACGGCATTGGGCGAGTTAACGATTTTCTGGGGATAGCATGAGGCGGAAATAACCTCAATGGTGAGAAGGCTCTCCAGGTCAAGATCTGCAAGTTCAGCAGCATGTGCATGCATAAGCCCGTGCTGTACTGTCACGGCCATAATGAGCAGCAGCACGGCCGTGCTATGTCTTCGACACACCATAATATTTTGACAAACAGGTTTGTTGTGAAAAGTCTAAGAAATTAAAGCAGCCACCCTTTTGATATATATATTACAAAATGTATATTTATGCAAGGTCGGCATGATGGTTAGGTTCTCACAAAGAAACACCAGAGAGTGTATCTTGTGGAGCGTAGCTGGGAGACAATGATTGGCATGCGGGAGACAGAATCCGGAATGAAATAAGCGCTTGTAAGGAATTTTATCTGTTTTTAATGCTGTGTTCTTTCATAGTAACTGCCTACGGGTTTTTGGACTGCAATTCATCGTACGCTTTTTTGCCCAGTTTTGCTGCCGATGCGGAAGGAAACTTTTGCATGAGTGTTTCAAGCAGTATCTGCGCGGTCAGGGAATCATTGAGTGCGTCGAAGGATAGTGCCTGAAGGTAATAGGCGTCAGGGACTTTGTTGCCCTGGGGGAATTTTTTTATCACATCATCAAAGGAGGTGATGGCCCGTTCATACTGTTTTTCCTGATAATAGCTGGTGCCGATCCAGTAGAGCGCATTATCTGCCAGGTCACTGGCGGGATATTCCTTGAGAAACGAATAAAACAGCTTGCGGCCCGTGTCTGTCTCTCCCTTTTGCAGGTGCACATAGGCCCGATCATAGACTTCCTGCTCGGTGGGAGGGGTCGGCTTCAGGGGCACTTCAACGACCTTGTTGCTGTCAGCCTGCCGGGGCTGAGCCTGTCCGCCTGCCCCCTGTTTCTTTTCAATGGCAGCCAGCCTCTGGTTGAATTGAGCGAGGTTTTTGGCCGTGTAGTGACCGTCCTTTTCAACCTGGCCCTTGAGGGCCTGTATTTCAAGCCGTATTTTATCAAGATCACTGTGATAGCCGGCCTGAAGCTTCCGCAGCGTTCTGTCCGTTTCCTGTGTTCTTTGCTGCAGCTGTGCAATAGTGTTCTGCTGTGCATCCAGGCGCTGCTGCATATTGCCGGCACAGCAGGGCAGCAAGACGGCGAAGAGGGCAAAAAGAATAACGTGACTTTTTGATATAGGTGTCATTGCCGTTGTGTGTCCCGATGTTGTGGAATAAAAAAAGGTCTCTCTGGGCAGACCGGAGAGACCTTTCAGGTCCTATCTGATCAAGAAATGCGCGCGTCTGTTCTGTGTGTAGCACCCCTCGTTCTTTTCGCCGCAGAGGGGTTTCTCCTCACCGTAGCTGATGGTGAAAATCCGCTTGGATGAAACGCCCAGCTGAATGAGATATTTTTTAGCGCTGTTTGCTCTGCGCTCCCCAAGGGCAAGGTTGTATTCATTCGTGCCGCGCTCATCACAGTGGCCCTCAATGAGAATCTGGGCAGCGGTATTTTGCAGGAGCCACTCTGCCATGGTGTCCAGTATTTTCTTTGCTCCCGGCTGTAGTGAAAAGTCGTCAAAGTCAAAGTGAATATTCTGAAATATTGCAGCGAGCTCGGGGTCCTGGGCGGTGACTTCCGTAAACTCCTTTGCGCTGATGTCAACTTCTTCAAGTTTGCCCTCACCGGTGTCATCCTGCGTGTCGGTGTCGGCCTGTGTTGAGACGGCTCCGGTGGTTGTTGTGTCCTGCTTCTGTCTTCCGGCGCAGGAAAAGCAAAATGTTACAAGAAAAATACATACAATAAGCAACGTTACGTTAGTAGACTGTTTCATTCCTTTACCTCCCGTTATGATACATTACGTTTAAAAATATTTTTTCAGCAACCTGCTAAAAGGGCCCCCATGCAGGATCTGTCTTGGCCCCCTTTCCCTGTGTTATCCTTTGTTGGTTTGCTCCGTCAGAGCGCATAATATAAATTTCTTTTCGACCCGTCCTGTTTGAGCTGAATGTAATAAACCGTCCGTCAGGCGACCATGAGGGGTCCTCATTGCTGCCCCGAGTGGTGAGTTGCCGGGCATATGTTCCGTCAACACTGATGAGGCAAATGTTGAATACTGCGTCGACGCCCCGGGTATAAGCAATCACATCCCCGCGCGGTGACCATGCCGGAGACGTGTTGTATGAGCCCTCATATGTCAGTCGCGTAACCTTTCCCGTTTTGAGCGTCAGGCAGTACAGCTGGGGGCCGCCGGCCCTGCTGGAAACAAAAGCGATTTTTTTGCCGTCAGGCGACCATGCGGGTGATACATCAGTTGCCCAATCATGGGTCATTCGTTCCAGATTTCCGGTGTCCGCTGTCAGTACATAAATTTCAGAATTACCGTTATTAAGGCTTAATGTCAAGGCAATTCTTTTTCCATCGGGAGACCAGCACGGAGAGATATTGATCCCTTTTTTATGGGACGCTTTTTTTATTGTTGCTGTGTACAGGTCCTGTATGTAAAGATCAGGATTGCCGTCTTTGTAAGAGGTGAAAGCGATTTTTTTTCCGTCGGGCGACCAGGCGGGTGACAGGCTGAGCGATCTGTAGCGGGTAACCTTTGTGGGATTGTGACCGTCAAAATCGCTTATGAAAATTTCTTTTGCGCCGCCCTCGTTTTTCACATATGCTATCTTTGTTTCAAAAACACCCTCAGTGCCCGTGAGCCTCCTGAATATTTCATTGGAAAATTTATGGGCAACAAGCCGCGCATCGGCCGTTGTGCCCTCATATTTTTTGCCGGTAATGAATTTTGCCTGTACGCTGTCAAAGAGCCGCAGTTCTGTTGAGAAGCGGTCTTTGCCGGCGAAACTGCAGCTGCCGGTCACGAGTGCTTCGGCACCGATTATCGCCAGGCGGTCCCATCGTATTTTGTCCCGGGTAACACCGGTAAAAATGCGGCCGTCCAGGGCGGCAGGATCGAGAACGCGAAAGAATCCTGAGAATGCCAGGTTACCTGCAATAGTCCCGGCTATGGTCGTCACTGTCCCGGCGCTGTCGGGTGCCCCCCCCGTTTTCACAAAGGGGGCAATGACGATAGGAAACTGCGTGGCGGAAGGGGAATGAATATCTATATATACCTTTGCCGAAGCCGGCGCTGCCGTAAATGCACACAGCACCGCCAGCATACTACCGATTAAACACCTTTTTACAGCATTCATAAACATCCTTGTTGAAAATAGTCACGGTCACTGTTTGTTTTTAGGCATAAAACGGATACCGATTTCCATGCTCTTTTCGTTGAATCCCACGGGAAGCGGCGGCAGGGGATCAGCTTTTTTTATTGCACGGATTGCCGATTTGTTCAGGTTCGGATCAGCGGATTTCTTCTCGAAGTCCATGCTGAGAATTTTGCCGTCAGGGGCGATTTTTATTATAATAATTGCCTCAAGGGCCCCGTGGTGCTCGTTGCCGTAGTGCGGCAGGACCCATGCGTTTTGAATCTTGTTCCATAGTGCCTGGTAGTAGCGGCTGAAACGAACATTCGCCGTCCCGGCCCTCGGCGGCCCGGCACCGTTGCCTGCTTGCGTGCCGGTCGCTGTTCCGGCGGTGCCTCCCGGCGCATCAGCAGCGGAGTCCTTTTTTTCCTCCCCGGGCATGGTTTTTTTTGAGGCGGAAGGGGCCTGGTTTTTTTTTGATACGGTGAGGATGGTGTGTTTTCTTTTTGCCGGTGACTTGACCTGGTAGGTGATTTCGTCGGACCCTTTCCACAGGGAGACTTTCTTTCCACCGGCTGCAGCGTGACCCTTGCCCGTCCGGGGCGCAGGCATGTCAACCAGGTTTACGGTATATACCGGAGAAAAGTAGACCTTTTCGGAATCATCAGGCGGTTGTCCGACAAACGATGCGATGAAGGCGGCATGGATGAGAAAAGAAAGAAGAATCATCCAGCGCAGTTTCGGATCGGCAGGATTTGATTTTAAAATTGAGTGGTAGAGTGTCATTGTTTGTCGGCCGGGGTGGTAACCAAGCCCAGCTTATCAATACCGGCATTTTTGATTTCAGCCATTACCCGCACAACAAATTCATAGGGAAGGTCCTTGGATGCCTTGAAGAAAAGCTGGTTGTCGGTACGCTGCTTGAATATTTTTATCAACTTTTCCCGCAGCCGGTCGAGTTCAACCTTCATTTCATTTATGTAAATCTCTTTATCCCGTGTAAGCGTAATGGTCAGCTGCTCTTCCTTTGCGGTAATATGCCGCGTGGTTGCTTTGGGCAGATCAACGTCTACACCGTGCTGGACAAGAGGGGCCGTGACCATAAAAATGATCAGCAACACCAGCATAACGTCTACAAACGGCGTAACATTGATCTCGGATAGAAAGCGGGAATCCCTGTTTGTGTTCATCATTGCTGCTGGTTTTTTATTGATTCAAAATGTCGTTCAATAATATTTAAAAATTCCGCAGAATAATTTTCCATTTCAGAGGATATCACCCTGATTCTGCCCAGATAGTAGTTGTATGCGATGACCGCAGGAATGGCTGCAGCAAGGCCGAAGGCGGTGGCTATAAGCGCCTCTGATATACCCGGGGCAACGGTTGCAAGATTGGCGGCACCCCTGATGCCTATTTGGCGAAAGGCATCCATGATGCCCCATACCGTACCGAACAGGCCGATAAAGGGTGCCGTGCTTCCGGTTGTGGCCAGTATGCTGAGGGATTTTTCAAGACGTGCCTGCTCCGCAATCCCGGCCTGTTCAAGGGCACGCTTTATGGTCCCCATGCCAAGAGGCTGTGCGTGGGTATACGGTCCGGATGAGGAGTTCTTTTTAAGCTTCTTAAATTTTTGAAGTTCCATATACCCCGATCTGAAAATTTCAGCCAGGGGGCTTTGCTGGAAGTGCTGCGCTTCGTCGTATGTTTCAGACAGCCGGGAATTTTCCCAGAAAACATTAAGAAACGCCTCGGACTCTTTAAACACGGCGCGGAAGATAAAAAATTTCCAAAGCATTATTCCCCAGCATAGTACCGATAAAAGGACCAGAAGAATGATGACCCCCTTTACCACCGGGCCTGAATGGAGAATGAGCTCCCAGACGTCTCCCCGCAGGCCGGGAGCCACATCGCTTGTGGCGACCGCCAGGGGAATAAATTTCTGTGAAATTGCATTGAGCATGGGTATATATAACAACCTTTTCTACTGAAGTTCTTCAACAGCTTTTTGAATGCGGTTGAGCCCCTTCTCAATGTTTTTATATGATGTCGCGTATGAAAGGCGCACATTATTGTCCGCACCGAATCCCACACCGGCAACCACGGCCACGTTTGCCGTTTCCAGCAGGTAGGTTGCCAGAGAGGTCGAATCGGTTACCTCGTGGCTTCCGGCCTTGCCACCGAATACCCCGGAAACATTGGGAAAGGTGTAGAAGGCGCCTGTGGGTTTGAAGCATGAGAAGCCCGGAATTTTGTTCAGGCGGTCAACCATATAGTTCCTCCTCTGGTCAAATGCCGCAACCATTTCACCGATGCAGTCCTGGGGCCCCTGCAGCGCCTCAAGAGCCGCCTTTTGCGCGATGGAGGTGGGATTTGATGTGCTCTGGCTCTGAATGTTGGTCATGGCCTTTATTATGTCGCCGGGACCCGCGGCATAGCCGATTCTCCAGCCGGTCATTGAATATGTTTTTGAGACACCGTTGACGATGATTGCCCTGTCTTTCAGCCGGGGCTCAACGGTGACGATGCTGTAGGAGCTGAAGCCGTCATACACGATTGATTCATAAATTTCATCGCTTATAACGATAATGTCCCTGTCAAGAATAATCCCGGCAAGCTCGGCCAGCTCATCTTTCGAATAGGCTGCGCCCGTTGGATTTGATGGTGAATTCAGAATAAAGGCCTTTGTTTTCGGCGTGATTGCGGCAGCCAGTTCCTGTGGGGTGATTTTAAAACCATTTTCCTCCCGGGCTGAAAGAATAACCGGTGTGCCGCCCGCCAGGTACACCATATCGGGATATGATACCCAGTAGGGTGCCGGGATGATGACTTCATCACCCTCAAAAAGAAGTGCCTGGCATATATTGTACAGAGAGTGCTTTGCGCCGCAGGACACCAGTATTTCTGCCGGTCCGTATTCAAGGGTGTTGTCGTTTTTGAACTTTTCGCTTATCGCCAGCTTGAGTTCGTCTGTGCCCCCTGCCGCCGTATATTTTGTAAAGCCGTCTTCCAACGCACGGATTGCAGCCTGTTTTATGTGGTCCGGGGTGTCAAAGTCAGGCTCCCCGGCTCCAAAGCCTATCACATCAATGCCCCGGGCCTTCATGGCCTTGGCTTTTGCAGAGACCGCCAGGGTCGGCGACGGTTTAATATTTGCCATCCTTTTTGATACAACCATTGTTCCTTACTCCTTTGTTTTATTGCCGTTGATTTTTTGTTCAAGCCTGTCCGCCACCACATCAGGTACCAGCCCTCTTACACAGGCACCTGCCTTGACAGCGGATTTAATAACATTTGAGTTGACAAAAAGCCATCGCAGGCCGGTGGTCATGAATATCGTCTCGATTTCCCTGTCCAGTTTTCTGTTCATAAATGTCATCTGGAATTCATACTCGAAATCAGATACAGCCCGCATGCCTCTCAGCACCACATGCACCCCTTTTTTCCGCGCATAGTCCACCAGCAGGCCCTCAAAAGAATCAACGATGACGCTGGGATTGTTTGCTATGGACAACCGAATCAGCTCCTGGCGTTCCTTAACGCTGAACAGCGGATTCTTGTCGGGGTTGTTTGCAACGGCGACAATTACATTGTCGAAAATGTTGAGGGCCCTTTCAATCAGGTTCATATGCCCGTTTGTTATGGGGTCAAATGACCCGGGATATATGCACATGCTCGGCCGTGCGGGCTTTTTTTCATTCATGGCTATTCTCGCTCTTTTGTGTCTCCCTACCGCGACGGATTCCGCGAAGCGGCAAAGGATCTGATTGTGCGGGTAAAAATAGTCAAGGATGTGTACTGCGCATGGAATACGCTACATAGTATGCAGTCGGAAATGTCCATCAAACAGTTTGTTGTGTGTTGGTTCTGTTGTGTTGTCAGCAGACACTGATTACTATAGCTATTAAGCTATGTTAGTACCATGTTAGGAAAAACTTGTCAATTTTAAAACAAATTCTAATTGCTTATTGTGGAAAAAAATAATATATTATATACTTTTTTTAACAATGCCATGCTAGAATCTTATATTCAGGATTTTGCACAATATCTGCGGGTAGAGAAGAACAGTTCTGTCCATACCTGCAGAAATTACCTCAGGGACGTGCGGGAATTTGACGGATTTTTGTCCGAGCACCGGCAATTGTTTACACAGCGTGATATCGGCCGGATCGGGCATCTGGAAATTCGGGCCTATCTTGCAACTATTGCGAAACATAACAAAAAGGCGTCTCAGGCACGAAAGCTGTCCAGCCTGAAGGCTTTTTTTAAATTTCTCGTCAGAGAAGGGGTGCTTTCTCACAGCCCGGCTCAGTCGGTCACCGCACCCAAGATCGAACAATATCTGCCCCGGCACATGACGGTGGATGAGGCGTTCATACTGCTGGATTCCATTCCCGTGGATACAACCCTCCGTGCCCGTGACAGAGCAATGCTCGAGGTTTTATATTCCACGGGGATCAGGGTAAGCGAACTTGTCGGGCTAAACGACGCCGACCTCGACCTTGCCGCCGGGATCATAAAAGTGCTCGGCAAAGGGGCAAAGGAGAGACGCGTACCCATAGGAGCAAAAGCACTGCAGTATGTGGAGCTCTACCTGAAGAAACGCCCGGGGCTTCTTGAAAAGCAGTCCCCGCAGAACCGCGGGACGGGCGTGCCGGTCTTTTTAAACAGGTTCGCGGGACGCATCAGCGCACGAAGTGTTGCCAGAATGCTTGATAAGTATGTTCTCACGTGCGGACTGCGGCAGCGAATGAGTCCGCACGCTATACGCCACTCCTTTGCAACACATATGCTCAATGCCGGTGCTGATCTTCGGGCAATACAGGAACTGCTGGGACATGCGAGTTTGTCTACAACCCAGAAATATACGCATTTAAATATCGACCGGCTTATGGAGATATATGACCGGGCGCATCCACGCAGCAAAAAGCAACAGAAAGACAGGTAATCATATGGACTGTTTTTATGGGACAACGATTCTGGCAATCAGAAACAACGATACCGTCTGCATCGGCGGTGACGGGCAGGTTACCTTCGGCAATACGGTACTGAAGCACAAGGCAAAAAAAATCCGCCTGCTGTATAACAACAAGGTTCTGGCCGGATTTGCCGGGGCGACGGCAGACGCGTTTACGCTGTTTGAAAAATTTGAAAAGAAACTGGAGCAGTATAACGGAAATATTACACGAAGCGCAGTCGAGCTTGCGAAAGACTGGCGCTCAGACAAGGTGCTGCGTAAGCTTGAGGCACTTCTTATTGTCGCAAACAGTGAACATCTGTTCATTCTTTCCGGAAACGGGGACATCATTGAGCCGGATGATGATGTTACGGCAATCGGCTCCGGGGGCCCCTATGCTCTGGCCGCCGCCCGCGCGCTTTTACGCCATTCACAGCTCAGTGCCCGGGAAATAGTAGAGGAATCTCTGCACATAACGGCAGATATATGTATCTATACAAACAACGAGGTTTTTATAGAAGAACTCTAACATGGTTTGATATCAGCGATTGAGGTTATGAAAAACGATGAAGCCCTTGAATCCACGAGAGATTGTTTCCGAACTTGATAGATTTGTTGTTGGTCAGGACAAAGCAAAACGTGCCGTCGCCATAGCACTGAGAAACAGGTGGCGGCGACAGCAGGTCCCGGAAGAACTGCGGGACGAGATCGCACCGAAGAATATTATTATGATCGGCCCTACCGGTGTCGGTAAAACGGAAATTGCCCGGCGGCTGGCAAAGCTGGCCCAGTCCCCGTTTCTGAAGATAGAAGCATCAAAATTTACGGAAGTCGGGTATGTCGGCAGGGATGTTGAGTCCATGATACGGGACCTTACGGAGCTGGCGGTAAAGCAGGTAAAGGACGAGGAATCGGAACAGGTGCAGGCAAAATCCTATGAGATTGCCGAGGAGAGAATACTTGATCTTTTGCTGCCCCCGAAACCCAAGCAGGTGCAGCCGCTCGGCCGGTCCGATTTGCAGCACGTGCAGCAGGGCCACCTGTCTGAGCAGCAAGCCAGTGACGAACAGATATCCACCAGGGATAAGCTGCGCACCATGCTCAGGCAGGGCAAGATGGATGAGCGGGAAGTGGAGCTTGAAATAACACAGCAGAACGTTCCTGTTGTGGAAATTTTTTCTGCATCGGGCCTTGAGGAGATGGATGTCAATCTCAAAGACATGTTCGGCAACATGTTTCCCAAGAAAACCAAGAAGCGGAAGGTAAAGATACCCGAAGCCCGTGAGATTATCGCCCAGGAAGAGGCCCAGAAGCTTATCGATATGGAAAAGGTCACCAAAATGGCGGTGCTGCGGGTGGAGCAATCCGGTATTATTTTTCTTGATGAACTCGACAAAGTTGCCACCAGGGACCAGGGGCACGGCCCTGATGTTTCACGGGAGGGGGTCCAGCGGGATCTTTTGCCCATTGTGGAAGGCTCAACAGTGACGACAAAATATGGTATGGTTAAAACCGACCACATACTTTTTATCGCCTCCGGTGCTTTTTATGTGTCGAAGCCGTCTGACCTGATTCCTGAACTCCAGGGGCGGTTTCCCATACGGGTTGAGCTGAGCTCTCTTGGGAAGGAAGATTTTGTCAGGATTTTAACCGAACCCCAGAATGCTCTTATTAAGCAATATATTGCGCTTATGGACACAGAAGGTGTAAAACTTGTTTTTCGGGAGGAGGCCATTGAAAAGATAGCCGAAACGGCAACCACCGTAAATGAAAAAACAGAAAACATCGGCGCCCGCAGGCTCCATACCATCATGGAAAAGCTTCTTGAGGAAATATCCTTTGCCGCATCTGAAATGACGGAAAAAACCGTTTCCATTGACGCGGCATATGTTTCCGGGCGCCTTGAAGATCTGATTCTGGATGAAGACCTGAGCCGCTATATACTGTAGGAACATAATTGAAACAGCGGTGCCGGACACGGCAGGTCTCCCGGCACGGCCGATACCGAACACATTGTTTTATTGTGTGCACAACCCCGTGCTCCGCACGGGGATGCAAAAGGAAATCCCGCTATAGCGGGAACGCAAAACAAACCCGGCCCCTTTGTGGTTGTTTATGAGCAGGCGTTATTATTGTCATGAAAAAAGCCATTGATAAAGTAAAGACGCTGATGGAGGCCCTTCCCTATATACGGACCTTTCAGCAGAAGACCTTTGTGATCAAGTTCGGCGGAAACGCCATGGTGGACCCCGGCCTGAGTCACAGCTTTGCCCTGGATATAATTCTGTTGAGCTGCGTGGGCATTCGCCCTGTTATCGTTCACGGGGGGGGGCCCCAGATAGGTTCGCTCCTGGAACGCCTGGGCAAAAAGTCGACATTCATTGACGGGCTGCGGGTAACCGACAATGAAACCATAGAGGTCGTGGAAATGGTGCTCATGGGTAAAATAAACAAGGAGATCGTCGGCCACATTAATAAAAACGGCGGACGGGCGGTGGGATTAAGCGGTAAAGACGGCGGGCTCATAGGGGCCCGGAAGCTGCAACTGAAGGATAAACAGGATCCCGAAAAGGCCGTTGATATCGGCCTGGTGGGTGAGATAACCCATGTCAATCCCCGTGTCATCGACACCCTGGATACAAACCAGTTTATTCCTGTTATAGCGCCGCTTGGTGCCGGTGAGAACGGGGAGACCTATAATATAAACGCAGATACCGCAGCCGGTGAGCTCTCGGCGGCGCTGCAGGCGGAAAAACTTATTCTGCTTACCGACGTTGAAGGTGTGCAGGACGGCACCGGCAAGCTCTGTTCAACCCTTACCGAACAGGCGGCCGAGGAGCTCATAGAAAGCAACGACATAAGCGGCGGGATGATTCCCAAGGTGAACTGTTGCTGCAAAGCCTTGAACGGCGGTGTCGCGAAAGCGCATATAATAGACGGCCGGATCGAACATGCCGTTCTGCTGGAAATTTTTACCGATGGAGGGATCGGCACACAGATTGTTAAACAATCAGTAGTGTCCCAACGTTTTCACAAAAAACGTTGATTTAAAAACATATATCAACAAGTTACAAAGAAAAAGGACCTGCATCGACTTGAATTTTAGAG
>Ga0272442_10000796_pt1 | contig 49397 bp, 37 predicted proteins | sample SSMForm2O_FD_200262 | JGI IMG/M metagenome (GOLD analysis project Ga0272442, IMG submission 200262) | Marine sediment archaeal communities from Little Sippewissett salt marsh, Falmouth, MA, United States - SSM-Form-2O | ecosystem: Environmental > Aquatic > Marine > Wetlands > Sediment ... | reverse complement strand
TGGGTGGTTTCTTTGCTGTTGCCTGGACTGACCTTGTCCAAGGCATTATCATGATCGGTGCCTTGATCATCCTGCCGCTTGTGGGATTGATTGAAATCTCCCAAACCGGACATTCTCTTACCTCAGCTGTCGCTTCGGTAGGCGATCAATTTTGCAGCACAGTTGGAGGTAAAACAGGTTGGCTGGCAGTAACAGTGATTATTGGTGGCTTAAGTTGGGGTTTGGGTTATATGGGACAACCTCACCTGTTATCTAGATTCATGTCGATTAAATCTCCTGATAAAATCAAACAAAGCAGGACGATCGCTATTATCTGGGCTATCCCAGCCTTCTTTGGCGCTATGTTGATCGGTTTAGTTGGATTAGCCCTTTACGGACAGGGTTATTTTCAGGATGTTGAGAAGGTAATGCCCCACCTTGCTAACACACTTTTACCTTCTTGGTTGGCAGGAGTTTTTATTTCAGGTGCTATCGCGGCAATGATGTCAACCGCAGACAGCCAGTTGCTGGTTATTTCTTCTTCGGTGATAGAAGATTTCTATCACAAAACTCTGGGTAAAGAAGTATCCGAAGTCAAACTTCTGGTTCTCTCCCGAATAATAACAATCCTGGTCGGGGTTTTAGGATTTGTAATCGCCATAACTTCCAAAAAACTGATCTTTACGCTGGTCTCTTATGCCTGGTCAGGTTTGGGAGCTTCATTCGGACCGGCTCTTCTCCTTCTTCTTAAATGGAAGAAAACAACCCGGGCTGGAGTGATCGGAGGTATGCTGACCGGCTCGATCGTAACAATAATCTGGTCAAACGTTAAGACTCTCGATAATTTCTTAACTCACCGATTTGCTGCCTTCGTTATTGCCTTTCTGGTTGTGGTATTTGTTAGCCTGTTAACTTACAAAAGCACCAAAAATGAGGGATAAATGAATCAATTACCAAAAATTCAGGAAGTTAACTTAGATCGTAAGGTAGTTCTGGTAAGAGTGGATCACAATGTGGTCAAGAAAGGTAAGATCAAGGATACATACCGAATAGATGTATCACTTCCGACAATAAAACATATCCTTGCCAAGGGGGGTCGCCCTGTACTGATGACCCATGTGGGCAGACCCCGCAATAAAAAGACCGGTGAGATAATGATTGCCCAAGATAGCTCCGTTCAACCAATAGTAAGATATCTCGAACATAAGCTTGATCTCAGGATTTCTGTACCTTCCCTTCCTTTCTCGGGAACCAGTGGGATCAAAGAATTACAGATACCAGATTTGCTTACAGATCTGAAAAATGCTGAAATAGATCTTATCTACTTACCAAACACCCGTTGGTTTGCCGGAGAAGAATCAACCGGAGCCGCTGCTGATAAATTCGGCTCCCAACTGGCAGAACTTGCTGACATTTTCGTTAATGACGCTTTTGGTTCCTGGCAACCCCACACTTCCACCATCAAACCAGCTCAGCTTCTCCCCTCCTTTGCAGGATTACTAATGCAAAAGGAACTTACCAACCTCAATAAGATCTTCACTCCCCAGAAACCCCTTACAGCAATAGTGGCCGGAGCTAAATTCGATACCAAGATAGGTCCCCTAAAAGCTCTTCTGGAGCTCAGTGATCATCTGATCCTGGGTGGAGTGATCTACAATGCCTATCTTTGTGCTAAATACGGGATCAAGATTAAAGGTGTGCCTGAGAATGAGATCGAACAAGCCAAGGATTTCTTATTCTATTCCAGAAAATACCCTGGGAAAATCATCGAACTACCGAAAGTTATTGAATCGGAATTTTTGGATAAAAGAGAAGAAAAATCAATCCGACCCATAAGTATCAGCGAGTTGAGAGAAGGATCTCAACTTAATTATGTCCTTGATGTATCTCCTGCTTCTTTTCAGGATGAGAAGCTGATAAACATTATCGGGGATTCTGGCACCGTCTTTGTTAATGCCGTTATGGGACTTTTCCCCTATTTCCCCGAAGGTACCAAAGAATTATACAGATTGATCGATAGCAACAAAAAAGCCATGAAATTGTATGGGGGTGGAGATACTCTGCAGGAATTCAAGAATCTTCTACCAGAAATCCATAATAAGGCTCAAGATAAAGCGGATTATTATTTTTTCACCGGTGGCGGAGCAGTTCTCAAGGCGATCCAGGAAAATTCCGGTTTCGGAATGGAACCTGTCCAAGCCCTCTTGAATCCAGATATTCAAAAAGGATAGATCAAACAATATGAACAAATTGAAACACAGTCTCGAACAAAGGATATTTATTCTTTTCTTGATCATAACCTTCCTGATGATCCTGGCACTGATTTTCATTGAGTGGCAACTGGCAAAATTCGGTATTAGACAATATGAAACCAAAAACATCAACCAGGTTCTTACAAATTATAAATTTTCCAAAAGCCAGAAAAACTCCAACAGCATCACATTACTCAAAGATATAGCTCTTACTTCGGGATTGTCTGATGTCATCAAAAGATCGAAACCTACTGAGGTAAATGACTTCATCAATACGGAAATAGATCAAACCCTGACTTCGTTCCTGGCGATTTATAATGAAGATCTAGAACTGATCTACGGTAATAGCTGGGAAATGGTGGAATCATATCTGGAAAAGATATCTAAAACTGCTGATATTATCGAAAACGATGTTTTCTATTCCAATTTCGGTAAAAAATTGTACCGACTTTCTTATCATATCATCAAAAATCAAACGACAGGAGAACTAGTTGGTTATCTGATCAATGTCGAAAACCATAATTCCATAACACCCAGCAATGAATTTATTGGTCTGACCTACCTGCTTCCCTACCCACTCTCACTGACTTCAGAATATCCAATCAGCTTAGCAGCAAAAATTGAGAAATTGAATCAGGCTTTAACAGAAACTATCTCAGAACAAAAGAGCACAGATATCTACTGGCTTTCAATAGACCAAGCCGTTGGTGTAGTACTTAATTATGATGTTTTTCACAAACCGGTATCTATATTTCTGATCAATTATCCCAGAGATGTGAACAGATTCGCCCAACAAAGTGTTCTGATCTTTATCCTGATCCTGCTCGCTATTTCGATTATTATGATAACCATCCTGGGAACCTGGTTCAAAATCAAAATTCTACAACCCGTTCATCTGGTAAGCAATACCATGAATCAGATTAGCCTCGATCCCAGCTCGATTAAACCCGTCGAAATGACCTATGAGGGCGTTTTAGGCGATTTGGTGGAAACATTCAACGAAATGAACAGCTCACTCTATAAATACAGCAGTAATCTGAAAGAGTATAAGTTACTAACGGATAATATGGACTCCGGGATATTCTGGTTGGATGAACAATTTCGGATCATCTTATTCAATCCGGGATTGATGAGAATCTTCGGGATCAAACAAAGGGAAGATCTCATAAATAGAAATTTTACAGACTACATCAAACTCGATCAAAATCAGATCCAGAAAGCTCTCGAAGATAGTCTAACCTTAACCAATCTGGCTACTGTAATTGATGGTAGCAAAAAGTTTGTCTTGCTCCACATCAGAACTTTGAGGACATCAGGAACGACAAAACTTCTTGGTAATATCACAGATATAACTAAGGAAGTCAAAGATAAACAAGCCCGGGAAGCATTGGAGCTCGAATTGATCAAAAGTAATCGCATGGCAGAAATTGGCAAAAGGGTGGAAGGAATTGTCCATAACCTTAATTCTCCCCTCAACTCCCTACTTGGTTATGCTCAACTTCTTAAAAAATCCAATCCCAAAAATGTGGATATCGACAAGATAATCGAAGCTGCAAAAAACATTACCCATCTGGTAAAAGGTTTGCTCAGTAAAGTAAAAAGCGATAGCACAGCAATGATCCGTCCCCTGGATATCAATAGTCTGATCCGTCAGGAAATGCAATTGCTAAAGCATAATCTGTTTTTTAAACATCATGTTAAATCAAAAATCGAATTACAGGATAACCTGCCACCCGTAAGGGCTATATACGGCGACATCAGCCTCTGTCTGACGAATATTTTGAATAATGCCCTGGAATCAATGCAACATTCGGAGAAAAAGGAATTAAGCGTAAAGACTTACGATCAAAACAAAATGATCACGATCGAAGTTACTGATACGGGTGAAGGAATATTCAAACAAAATCAGGAAGTGATCTTTGAACCATATTTCACGACCAAGCAATCACAGAATGGCAGTGGCTTTGGATTGGGCCTGGCAATCAGCAAAAACATCGCTCTTAAATATGATGGTCATATCTCCGTTACTTCTGTCAGACATCAGGGAAGCACCTTTAGAATCAATCTACCCGAATATATTATCGATGAGTAAGTATTATGAAAAATGATAATTATACTCAGAACTTTGAAAAATTTCCAGCTAAAATCCTGATCGTAGATGATGAGGAAGATACCCGGATCATTTTTAAAAGGCAACTTCAGGAAGAGTACTTTATCGAAACTGCCGCTTCTACTGCCGAAGCGATAGAAAAGCTCAAAACAAAAGAATTTCATATTGCCATGACAGATCTGGTTATGCCGGACGAAGATGGTATAGAACTTCTCAAGCAGATCAAGAGCCAATGGCCCCATATCGCTGTTATTGTTATCAGCGGAAAAGCTTCGATCGAAATGGCTGTTGAGGCAATGAAATACGGGGCTGAAGATTTCATAGAAAAACCGGTGGAAGATCTGGAATTGCTAAAGTTGATGATCACAAAAATCCTCAGAACAAAATGGCAAACCGAGGAGATAATCAGGCTTCGCAAGATTATTGCCCAGGAATTGGAAAGGCCCAATTTAGTTGGGAACAGTCCTGCTATCCAGAACCTACTTGGAAAAGTGAAAAAAGTCGCTCCTCTTGACACCACGATCTTGATTACGGGTGAAACTGGTGTTGGTAAAGAACTTATTGCAGAATTGATTTACACCAATAGTAAAAGAAAAAACAAGAAATTTGTTCCTGTCAACTGCGGTAGCTTACCGGAAAATCTCTTGGAAAGTATGCTGTTCGGTCATAAAAAAGGATCTTTTACCAGTGCAGTTCGGGATAAGGTCGGTTATTTTCAGGAAGCGGACGGAGGTACTCTTTTCCTGGATGAAATAACTGAAACCACCCTAGCTTTTCAGGTTAAACTTCTCAGGGCACTTGAAAAAGGGGTAATTCGTAAGGTGGGTGATGACAGAGACATCGAAGTTGATGTCAGGATCATCACTGCAACTAATAAAAAACTGGAGGAGGAAGTTAGAGCTGGAAAATTCCGGGAAGACCTTTACTACAGACTTAATGTAATCAATATCAACATTCCGCCTTTGCGAGAGAGAGTGGAAGACATCAAACTTCTCGCTCGGGCTTTCGTCGATCAGTTTTCCGAAAAATATGATAAACCCTTATTACAGATCTCCGATTCCGTAATGAACATCCTCCTTATTAACGAATGGAAGGGAAACGTCCGGGAATTGAAAAATGCCATCGAACATGCAGTCGCTATGGCAACTCATCAAACGATCATTCCGGAAGATCTCCCCGATAATATTTCTCAGAAAAATCAGGACTACGAACAAGCAAATCTGGCTTTCCTGATGCATCTAACTTATCCCGAAGCTAAGGAGAACTTCGAAAAAAACTACCTGGAGGAGATCTTAAAAAAATGTAATGGTGATGTAACCAAAGCAGCTAAAATTTCCAGGATCAAACGGCAGAACATGTACGAAAAATTCAAGAAATACGGTATTAAACCCGATGATTACCGTTTTGGTAATATTAAATAGGACACAATGATTTTCTAATCGTAATTGTCAGGAAATCTCGAAATGTTATTTTCTACTTCAGTTACGTCTTTAACAACATATAGATATACTTTCCAAATTGAATTTCCGTCCTCAAAAGTTTTCAAAAAATCAAGCTTAATTTGATCTGCATTTTTGATCATATAAGCCGAAAATACGTACTTTCCACCCATAAGCTTAAATGCTTTAGTGTCGAATTTTAAATTTAAGGCGAGATTTTTCATAGATTTTGAAGGTAAAAAATATTCTCCCCAGATAGAAAATGAATAGAAATATCCCCTTAATCCTGCTGCAAATAAGTAACACCGATTACCCCAATAATCATACCAGCGTTGCCAGATATTACTTCTTTCCAATTCTCCTGCAATTATTCTTCTGAACTCATGTTTGTATTTCAAGGGATAATTGTTCTGATAACTGTCCAGAGTATAAAAACCATTATACTGAGCAATTGCAGGATGAAAACCAAGACTTATTACCCTGTAATGCTGAGGTTTTTCTGAGATATATTCCTTGATCTGTGAGAATAGGTCAACCGCGTAGAACTGCCTGTAGGTTATTATATCAGATTGTTGATTAGTTATTTTCTGGTAAATCAATTCCCGATTCAGAATGAATTCATTGAAAACATTTTCCTTGTTGTGAACTGTATAATAAACTTGGATCAAAAGCATAATCATCACTGCATATCTTCCAAAAGGTAATTTATTCAGAACAGATAAACAAAACGAAAAAACCAGGAACCAGATCAAAGGTTTCAGCCAGTCTATCCTCTGGAGATCAAATACTTTCAGAAAGCCTATCCTTTCCTTAACTGGAATTATTCCCTGCCAGTAATATAAAGCTGAAACAAAAGAAATAACAATTATCAGGATCACCAATATCGTAGAAATAATTATTTCTTTCCTAAGGTTATATTTACCAGCTAAGAATACTATAAATCCTGATAAAACCAATAACCAGAGTATAAAAATAGGGCGATGTAAACTTGCTCGATGTCTATGACTCTGAAATAATTCTTTAAAGGTTCTGGTAAAAACTTCCTTGAAATTATAACAGAAGATGGAATCGTTACCAAAATAACCCAGATCTCTTTCTATCCGATGAGATACGGGAGCTTCCGGGGCAATCGTTAATTTAATTAGATTATATTCAGAAAAACAGAAACCTGCAGTAAGCAGAACCAAAGCTAACAAAAGCGGGAAATGGATTTTTCTTTTTAACAAACATCCTACAGTTGCTAAAATAGCAGCAGAAAATACCAAAAAAACTCCGCTCAGGGCAAGACTTACATAAAAAGGGGTCGTGAAAACGATTATATAATCGAGAGTTTTACCTCTGCCCTTATAAAAATTTAGAAGAGCGTACAATAAAAGGGGTTGACCGGCAATAGATAAACCATATAGAGTATAATATGGCAGCAAGGCAAAGCAGAATGCAACACCAACTGGAATCAGATTCGATCTTGATCGAGGTATAATATGTCTTCTTACCAGCAGATACATCCCCAGGTAAGCCAACAGATGGACAAATAATTCGTTTATAACGTAAGCCAGGAAAGGATTGAACAGAACAAAGAATGCGGCGGTAAAATTGAATCCGGTGACCATAAACTCTCTGGGGATTCCATTCATTATCTGATCTATTTTACCACTGTTCTTAAAAATCATACCGGAATCAGTCAATACCTTTCGCCAGACCAATTCCGAATCGAGGTTATCATGAATTGTGACATAAGAATCCTGACCCAAGATTATCCGAGGTAGTAAAAAGATCAGGAAGATTAGTAATAAACCAATCCCAAATATCTGCTTTTTCTGTTTTATTCTAAATGGCATTGTTTTGATCTTCATCAACTATAAGCCTGTAAAGATATATTTTCCAGGCAGATTCATCATCCTCGAATATACTTACCAAATTTAAAGCACTATCTTTAGCATTAATTATTTTATATGTTGAAATTATGTATTTACAACCAAATTCTAAAAGTTCTTCTGTGTTTAATTCCAGATTTCTTATTTTCAAGTCCTGTTCTTTTGTGCGCTCAAAATCAATAAATCGCTTAAAAAAACTGGAATATTCACACTCTACTTCGGAACTAATTAGATAACATCTGTTACCCCAATAATCGAAAGCCTTCTGCCAGCGTTTTGTTTTTTTAAGTTCTTTGGCAATAATCTTTCTGAACTTGTGTTTATACTGTAATGGATAATTATTCTGATATCCATCTATGGTGTAAAAGTTATTGAACTGTGCTATGCTGGGGTGAATTCCAATACTTCCAACTCTGTATTCGGTTTGAGGTTTACCAATGAATTCCGCAATCTCTTTAAATTGGTTTTCAGCAACAAACTCTCGGTACGTAATTATTTTTTCATTGTCAACCAGATTAAGAAGAATCTGATAATTGACCTTCAATTCGTTATAAAAACCCTCTTTTAATCCGTTGTTCAGAATATAAATCAGAACTAGGGAAATTAATATTTTTGAAACAATTTTACTCTTCCTTTTATAATTTATAACGAAAAGAGATAAACCAAAAAGTATGTACCATAAAGTTGGTTGTAGCCAATGAAATCTTTGGAGATTAAGTTGAGCTAGTAGAGGAATAGCTTTTTTTAAAGGTATTAAACCTTTCCAATAATAGATCCCCCAGAATACTGATATTAAAAATATGGTAACAATGATAATAATTTGGGCAAATGCATATTTGGTAAATCTTATTGATTTTTTTATATAACCAACGCTTAATATTAATGACCAAAATACAATTATAAGAATAAAGAAATGCAGGCTTGGTGAGTATCGATGTCCCCAGATAAATTGTTTCAAAATAAAATTAAATGCATATTTCAACGAATAACATTCATTTGATCCTGTCTCCACAAAATGTATATTTCTTTCAATCCTATGTGAGACCAAATCTTTATTTATAATTAAAAGATTAAGCAGATTATACTCAATAATTAAATACGAAATTGAAATCAATAGAATTCCTGCTAGGAAGCTCTTGTTAATTCTTCTCTCTTTAATGATTAGGAACAGGAAAAATATTATTAATAACACGATTAGAAAAAATCCTGATAAAACAAGGCTAGAATAAAGGGAATAGATTAAAAGGATCATATACTCATGAATTTTTCCTATTCTTTTTGTAAAATTCAGAAAAATGTGGTAGACCAAGGGTTGAGCTGCAATTGAGATCCCATATATGCTTAAAAAAGGTAAAAAAGAAAAACAAATTGAGACTCCCATCACTATGAATTCATCTTCTTTCTTTAGGATACAATGATTTTTTAACAGAATATACATACTGATATAAGCTATCAGATGTACAATTATCTCATTTATTACATAAGCTGTAAATGGTTTAAAAATAAGAAATAACCAGAACACTATATTATATCCACTGATCATGAATTGTCTGGGCAAACCGTTCATAACCTGAGCAATCTCTCCCTTGAAAGCAAATCCAAGTCCGCTTTCTTTGAGAATTAGACGCCAGATTATCTCAGAATCGAGATTATCATTGATAGTGACATAAGAATCCTGACCCAGAATCATCCTTGGTATTAGATATACTACCAAAACGGAAATAAACCCGCTAATAAATAACCTTATATTAACCTTATTTTTTCCTTCTAATGTATTCATATTCAAGGATTAATTATACTGTCGATTATATATTCCGGGCGTTGTTTAACTTCATCAAATATATTACCAATATAAACACCGATTATTCCCAGGGTAAAAAGTTGGATTCCCCCGAAAAAGATCACGATTATTATTATCAAAGCCCACCCAGGTATTGCTGTTGTAAGTGCCGTGCACTTAACCAAAAAAGTATAAACAGTAAGTAAAATTCCAATTAAAATACAAAAAAATCCCAACTTAATAGCACCTTCCAGAGGTTTCTTGGTGAAATATGTTAATCCGGTAAGAGCAAAATTGATCATTTTTTTCAACGGATATTTTGTCTCCCCAGCAAAACGTTCCTCCCTGATATAATAAAATGGAACCTGTTTAAAACCAAGCCATGATATAAGTCCTCTGATGTATTTATTCTGTTCCCGGAGTTTTTTGAACTCATCGATAACTTTCCTGTTGATCAACCTGAAATCCCCGGTATCCAATGGAAATTTAACATCTGAATACTTGTTGATGAGACGATAGAAACAGCTAGCAGTTACTTTCTTGAAAACGGATTCCCCTTTCCTGCTCTTTCTCACACAATAAACTATATCGCAATCTTCTTGATGATATTTTGCAATAAGCTTTGGTATCAATTCAGGTGGATCCTGCAGATCAGCATCGATGATGATAGCATATTCACCCCTACAGTTATGAATACCTGCGGTGACAGCTGGTTGATGACCAAAATTACGAGAAAAATTAATTACCCTGATCTTTTTGTCCTTCTCAGCAAGGTTTTCAAGGATCGCTCTAGTTTTGTCGGAAGAACCATCATTCACATATATGATCTCATATTCATTAATTCCCGCTTCATCTAAGACGTAATTGATCCTTCTATTAGTCTCTTCTATTACCATATCTTCATTGTAGCAAGGAATGATAAGACTTAGTTCAACTGACATTTTAGTGTGCCTCCTATTTTCTGAATGTATACAGTTTATTTCCGGTAAAATTTAGCATAGTATAGATTATCATGGCCAGGAGCTGAGCTAGTTCCTTTGTCACTCCCACTTTTTCTTTTAAAAAGATAAGTGCCGCAAGCTGAATAAGGTAACAAATTCCAAAGACAAGCACAAACCTGATACCTTCTTTACCAGCGGTAGCCCTGCTTTTAAAAGTCCAGATCTTGTTGAGGATAAAACTGTTGATCAATCCCAGGATATATCCCACAATGTTAGAAATTATATACGAAACACCCATCAGTGACATTAATATGAAAATAGTACTGATAGTTACCAGGGTATTGGAAATTCCCACGATCCCGAATTTCAGGAACTGTTTAAGAGTTGAAAGTAGATTTTTTTTGTTCATCACGATTAATAATTGGTTTTCTGGTAAGTTTTATTAATTCGTACCCGATCATAATAAAAGAGATAAACATCAATATTGCTCCAAATTTTACAAATAGGTTACTCCAGCCAAAGAGATAGGGAAGGTAACTGGCTAATGAACCTGTTACAATAAGAACCGGATAAAGATATTTACCTGGTACTATAAAAGCATAAGAAACAGCAAGGATATCAGCAAGGAAAAAATACCTTTCGTGCATTCTAGGAAGAAAGAATGGAATCACTACAGAAAAAAACAATGCAGATAAAATGATATTCTTGCCCTTCCAAAAATTTATATTTTTTTTAAAAATAACTAAGAAAGATAAGATGATTACTAAAATAGTAATTATTAATCCGGCATAATAGAGAATTTCTTTGGACAGACCGATTTCCTCTATCAATTGATACCAATTAGGAGCATTTAAAGAAATCTCTTTATATTTCCCTGATTGCTCCAAATAGATCATAATCAATTTAGAATAGCTTCTTCCAGCTAATAACGAGGGTAGAATAGTAATGTGATAGATAATTGGTAAATAAGCAATTTTCTTCCAGGAAATCTTTTTACAAATAATTAAAACAAAAAAAAGCGGAAAAATGAATACTGTTTGCAATTTCAGTGAAAATGCAATCCCCAGAAATATGAATGACATCGTTTCTTTTTCCAAAATAAGAAATAATAGTACCATTATAAGAAATGCAGAGAAGATTGAGTCACACTGACCCCATAATGAACCATTAAGCAGAACTGTTGGTAGCATACAAACAACTAATAATGAAACTAAAGCTGTTGATTTATCATTATTAATCTTATAAACAATAGTATAAACTGAAAAAGCAAGGATAAAATCAAAAATTATCGATAAAAGCTTAACAGCAAGAAGAGGATTTAGATCAGTTAGAGTAAAAGGGGAAAGTAGATGTAAATACAGGGGGGGATAATTTGAAAATTCAAATTGGAAAGCAGAAAAGATGCCATGATTTTTTATGAATCTGTACCAAGGTTCCAGGTAATCATGATAATCATAAGTTTTGTAAAATAAAAAAGGATATCTTATTATTAAACTTAATAATATAATACCTGAGATAAGAATAATGAATTTTAAATTTTCTTTGTATTTTTCAGACATTTTATTTATCATAACAGACAGAAAAATACTTGAAAGTTTTTATAGAAAATCCTTTTTCCAGGAAGATATCTGTTTCAAAATTTCTAACCAAATAAATATTGCTCTTTTCAATTTCATAACTTCTAAATCCGAATTTGTAATCAGCAAATGATTTAACTTTTCGAAAAGTTTCTTTATTCTCCTGATATACAACCGAATTCATAAATATTTCTGGTTGGATTTTATAATTAAAAAGAACATATATATAAGGCATTTTTATGCTATTCGTCAAAATTAATTTCCGGTAATTATTATCATTACAGAAATCCAAGGCATCATCAAGAGACTCATTAAAATCTTCACCTATATAGTTCGGAAATTTATTAAAATAATAATAACAGAATGTTCCAAATAATAAAAAATTAACTAAAATAATCAGGACAAAAAAGCCTTTTCCAAATTTTTGTATTTTAAAAATACCTATTGTAATAAATATAATGGTAGGAAAGTAAATTATGTTCATTCGGTTAATATTTGGTTTTGTAATAAAAGACATTAGCAACGCTACTGAAAACCAGATGAGAATGAACATTCCTTTTTGTATTTTTTTAATCCTAAAATACCTTTTGTAGAAAATGAATATCCCAAACAATAGAAATGGAAAGTTGATATAAAAAAATTGACCGAAAAAACCCGGGCTGTTCCAGATTAAATGATCGTTCTGAGTAATAAAATACATCTTACAAAAATCTAGAAAATTATTAAATGAAGATGTTACAATATTGTTAGAAGAAAGAGATGTAACACCCGACATACGTGATAAACCCGTTAATTTAGGAATTGATATCCAAGACAATCTTATTGTTGGAAGATCAAAATGATTGATAATTAAATAAATAATAATGGGAAATGCTATAATAAAAAACAAACATATACCTGCAATAAGATATGGAAAACTAAGAGTTTTATTTATAATCAGATAGGAAACAATAAGGAAAAAGAATACAGGTATAAAAAAATATGTTGTACCATAACTATACAAACATATACCAAAAATAAAGCAAGCTGGAAGAAAACAATAATGTTTTTTTATGCTTAATATCAATAAATAAAAACCAATTATAAAAACAAGTGGAAACAGATTTCCATCCAAACCCCATCTTGTCATCATGAAATGCCAAGGATTTATTACAATTAAGAATAGAGCTAATATAGCAAAATCTTTATTGAATATTTTTTTAGTTAAAAGGTAAAAGATCATAATACTTATTATACCAAAAAAGAAATTAGTAAAACGAACAGAAAATGGATTCAATCCAAATAACTTTATAAAGAACATTGATAAATATATTGATAGTGAATATTGACCAGGACCATATGAAATAAAAATGATCGGATTATGATAACCATTTCTGTCGATTTTAAAATTAAGATGGGCATAAGAATCATAACCAATAGCAGCTTCATCCTGATTTAATCCGGGAGGAATCTTACCTAATTTGTAAAAACGAATCATAATCCCAAGGGAAAACAGAATCAAAACAAGTATTAACCTAACAAGACGGGAATATTTACTTTTCTTCATGATAATTTTCTTCAGCATTTACCTGCCAGATATTATCTTTGGTCTTGTTTCCAGAAATGATATTATCAACTGCCATCATCGCCGTTAGCATAGAGTGGTCCATATTATTATAACGATGCATGCCGTTACGACCGATCAGGAAAAGATTGGATATACTGTTTGTATATTCTCTTATCTGCCCGAATTCACTGTAACTTCCGAAATAAGCCGGATAGGTCTTAGGTATTCGAACCACAGTGGCATCAAGGAAATCTTCCCTGTAAATAAATCCCAGTTTTTCCATTTCCGAGATTGCAATTTCGATTATTTTTTCATCATCGGTCTTCCAGATCTCATCATCTTTCTGGCAGAAATATTCCATCCCGATCCAGACATAGTCTTTATTTCTAACCAGATAAGGACTCCAATTGTTAAAGATCTGCAATCTTCCAACCTTTACATCTCTTTCCTGGATATAGATCCAGTTATCGGCTAAAATATCCCGCTTGCTTTCTGATTTTTTGGAATGAATACATTTCAGTTTCTTAATCAGCATTCCGACCGTGATGAAATCCCGGTAGAGTAAACCATTAGCTACAACCTTAACCTTTTCGGGGATATGGTTATTAATTGAATTTATCAGGTCCTTTACCGGCATGGAGGAAAAAATAAGGTTACAGCTTTCCCAGCTGCTTATTCCTGACTTTAGGTCCGTTACTCTGATATCACTTATCTGATCGTTTTTAAGCTTAAACTCGTTAACTTTCCGGTTTATATGAATCTCCCCACCCAGTTTTCTAACCTTATCGGCAACTCTTTCCCACATCTGACCGGGACCGAATTTGGGATAAAGAAAACGTTCTATGAGGCTGGTTTCGGTATTTCGCTGTTCTATATCACTCCTGGTTCTGAACAGATTTCTAAAAGCATGCAAGATAGCTTTTGAGATCGATAATCCCTTTATCCGCTGAGCTCCCCATTCTGCTGATATTTTACGACAGGAAACTCCCCAGACTTTCTCCGTATAATCCTTGAAAAAAGTTTTGTACAGTTCCCTGCCAAACCGGTTGATAAAAAAATCTTCCAGCGTTCTTTCATCTCTTATAGGAAAAGTCTTCGCCCCAAGATAACTCAAGCCGATCCTGAAAGTCCTGATTACACCCAGATTCCTGAGCGTGGATAGTTTCAGTGAGATGGGATAATCAAAGAACCTGCGCAGGTAAAAGATCCTGGAAAGACGCTTCCTCACCAGAAGGACATTATCGGTTTTTTCTGGATCAATATCCTTATCCTGAACCGGTATTATTTCCTGCCACCAGTTCATAATTCTAGCTGATTTGGAAAAGAACCTGTGCCCCCCGATGTCCATCCGGTTCCCTTTGTAAAGTACCGTTTTGGAGATCCCACCGATATCCGGACTCTTTTCATAGATCACAGGCTTATATTCTGTTCTGGTCAGAAGCTCGTAAGCAGCAGTTAACCCGGCAGGTCCAGCTCCGATGATAATTGCTTTTTTCATCCTTAATCCCTGTTATCAGTTTCACCAGATTCTCAAATATAATGATATTCAAAAAGGTATATCTATTCTTTTAATTCCAGCTTACTATAAAGAAAATACTTCCTGGCAAAAAAATTCCAGAAATAAACTATTGCAGTTGATATTAATTTTGAGATCAGATAGAACAACATCGCTATCTCTGTGAAGAACCAGATGATCAATTCATTGAGTCCAAGACCAATTATACCGATTATTACAAACAATATTATCTCCAACGACCTGCTGCTGAACCTTCGAATGTTAAAAATCCAGAATATGCAGAGCAGGTAATTAACTATCAATCCTAGGATAAAAGCAAGAGCTGCCGAAACCAGATAATGCACCCCGACATATTCCGTAAGAAAAAAAAGTGTAATAAAATCTGCAGCGAATGCCAATCCACCGACAAAGAAATAGCGGAATAACTGGATCAAGGTATTATCCGTTTTCCCCTTAATTAATTTTCTGATAATTACTCCCTAATTCGGGCATTTATTGAACAACACAAAAAACGGCTGTTAAAATCAATATTGTCAAGTTTGCTTTTGCTAAATGTTTACCTTATCCGGTCAATTTGACAAAAGTTAGTTGGTACTGATCACTCACAAAACCCCCATTAATGTAATTTATTAGTGACAAACTATTAAGGCGTGTTATAGATGTGTGACATCGTTATGGGTAACTCAATTCTATTCTGCTAAGTTCGGAGTAATGTAAATATTTTATAAGTATCCTTAAATAAATAAATTACGCATTAAATGATTCTGTATCAAACACACCTATAAATATCTGGAACACGAATTGCTAACTTTAGTATTGTATTCTCTTTGAATAGAAGTGTAAAAAAAATTAAAAAAGAAAGATTTATTTTAAAGAATCCCTAAAAAAATACTAGGAGGTAAAATGGGAACACAACAAATTCTTTTAATCGTACTTAGTGTTATTATCGTAGGTATAGCAGTTGCTGTGGGTATCACGATGTTCAATCAACAAGCTTTCACATCCAACCGAAGCGCTTGTATTTCTGATATGAACATGTTTGCTCAGCAGGCTCAAGCCTGGTACAAAACACCCCCCACTCATGGTGGTAAAGGAAGCGGAACAATAGTTCCTGCTACTGATCTTGATGATTTAGTTGAATGGATTGGATTTTCAGATAATGCCACAGGAGAATATGAACTCGCTACCGGTAACGGTCAGTTTGATCTTGCACTTACTGCTACCACTTTAACTATTACTGCTAATGGAAATGAACCAAGCGTTGATCCTCAACTTGTACTCACTTTCGCTGATGGTGATACTGATGTAACTATTGATACAACATCCTCATAATTTATTAGTTACACAGAAATGCGATATTATATATAGGAGGTGGTAACACCTCCTATATACGTTATTTATTTATTTTATCAGTTAATAATAATAACTTGACGTAGAAGTTTCATTCTTAAATTATTGATAACAAAAACTGCTTCATAAATAGGGTTCGAAGATGTTAAACGAATTTCGTTACAACGCCACCGCTCGGAATGGAAAGATCGTTCAGGGCGTTGTCTTGGCTCATAGTAAAAACAAAGCCAAGCAACTGGTTAACGATGTGGCAACAAAATATCAACTCAAAATAAATTCCGTTCTTCCTAAACGCAGTTTTCTATACTACGTTAAATTGCCCAGTGGTAAGAAGGTGAAAGGTAAGCAGGCTGCCTTTACCAAACAGGAAGTAGCACAGGCTCTGGAAACGATTGGTTACAAAAATGCCAAGATCGAGCCTGTTGTTCTTGATATCAGATTAAAACCGCCTTTTTCCAGTATCCTTATGTTTGTGAATCTCGCTTCCTTTCTGCTCAAAGAAAAAATGAGTTACGACAAGATCCTGCGTATGCTAGCTGAAGATGAACCTAATACGACCCTTAAAGAAACATTGAAAAAGATCGAGAGTGAGCTAAAGAAAGGTAAGGAAGGAACCGAGGTTTTCAATAGATACGCCGATGTTTTCGGTCGATTCCCTGCTTATATGCTGGGTCTTGCAACTCGAAGCGGTAATATGGCAGAAGTTTACGAAGCTACGGCAAAATTCATGGAACGAGACATGGAGTTCCGCAAGAAATTCCGCCAAGCGCTTATAGTACCTATGGCTACTATTGTTCTTATGATAGCTGCCGTACTTTACTATATCATCGATATTTTCCCGGCAACTGCCCGATTATTCCTCAAATATGACATCCCAGTTCCGATGATGACCGCAGCAACATTAAAATTGAGTGATTTTTTCGCAGCTAATTGGTATTACTTTTTAATCATAGCCATGATACCCATCATACTTCTTTTTATGTGGTGGAGAACTCCCAAAGGCAGGGTTTGGCGAGACAGGAATATTATCAAGTTACCAATTATCGGACATTTATTACATAAATCAAGCATTGAAATATTTTTCCGGGTTTTCTCCGCTATCTATTCCGGAGCCGAAAACAATATTGAAACGATTCAAGCTTCGTCAGAAGCCTGTCGAAATGCATTTATCGAAAAAGGGATTAAATCCATTACCATACCTTTGATGTTAAAAGACGGTATGCCCCTTGTCCCGGCGCTGCAGGAAGCGGGAGTCTTTAATCTGACTACTCTTAATAGACTGAGGACCGGTACCGAATCGGGTAATGTCCTGCAGGCAGCCAAGCAGATAGCATCTTTTTACGAACAGGAAACAACTTACAAATTGGGAAACATAATTGAGTCTATCCAGGTATTTATCGGTTTGTTCATCGGTATTGTCATTACCCTCTTAACGATCGTCTCGTCAGAAATAGCTATGGTCTCTCCTCCGGGTCCGGGAATGTGAAAAAGCAGGAGATGTGGTGGTAAAAAAATCGAGATTTGGCCAGATACTTCTCAGCCGTGAAATCATAGATAGCGACACCTTGCAAAAAGCACTTGAAATACAACATGAAGAAGAAAACAACAGAATGCTGGGAGAGATCCTGGTTACCGATTTCAAGGTCGACCATCACGCAATTTTCGGTCTTCTTTCCGAGATGTACGCCTTCAGAAACGCTAATATCGATCCTGCTAAACTTGAAAACAGCCAGATAAAACATACCAAAGAAGTACTTGGTAAATTTCCGGAAAATTTTAAAAAAGAACTGCTTTTTAAAAAAGTATTACCTTATCAGGTCACAACCGGCAGGAGGAATACACTTATCGTGCTGGCTGCAAATCCAACTGACAAGATCATCGAAAAGATACCTGTCTATTCGGATTTCAAAAAGTACGAAGTAGTCTATTGCAAGCTGCTTATAATCAACGAGCTGATTGAAATGATCTCACCTCAGAAAAATGAATTTCTCGATCTCCTGGAAGAAGCCTCGGATCAGATGGATGTTTTAGAAGAAAAAAAAGACGAAGCCAAAGTTGATGAATATGCCCTAGATGAGGAGATCAACAAAAGCTTGCTGGTTAATCTTTTCGAAGGTTGCGTTATCGAAGCTGTTCGAAAAGGTGCCAGTGATATCCATATAATCCCCAGTGGTAAGAGAGACGTAGAGTTTTATTTCAGAGTCGATGGTAAACTTACCCTCTGGCATCGCCAGGAAAACACTTCACCTGAAGCCATGGCTGCTGTTGTTAAAGATAGATCAACGGGTGTGGACAGATTTGAAAGGGATACAGCTCAGGACGGTTTTGCTCAAAGAAATGTCGATGGTTATCTAATCAGGTTCAGGATTTCCATAGTCCCGATAATTTCCGCCGAATACGAACGCCGTTTCGAAAGTATCGTGATCAGGATAATCGACGATCGCAATGTGATAACCGATTTGGATAAACTGGGTCTACAGGAACAAGCTGAGAAAGATTTCATCAAAGCGATCAGCAAATCACGCGGTATCATACTGCTTACCGGTCCCACCGGAAGTGGTAAAAGCACTACTCTAATGGCAGCTCTTCACCATATTTTGGATCCTTCGATCAATGTGTTGACCTGCGAAGACCCGGTGGAATACGTGATCAGAGGCGCCAGACAGATCAAGATCGGACATAAACTATCTTTTGACGAAGCCATGCGTTCCATTCTCCGACATGATCCCGACGTGGTCATGGTTGGTGAGATAAGGGACAAGATAACTGCCGAGACCGCTATCAAGTTAGCAAATACAGGTCACCTTACCTTCTCTACCCTGCATACAAACGATGCCCCCAGTGCTATCTCACGTCTCTTCAAAATGGGAATTGAAACCTTCCTGCTGGCTTATGCCATTAATATAGTTATCGCCCAGCGTCTGGTAAGAAAGCTCTGTAATAACTGTAAACGTCCTCTTTCTCCAGATAAATATCAGATTGCCCTTGAGATGGGAATAACCCAGGAAGAAATCGATTCTGGTCTGGTTTATGAAGCCAATGAAAAGGGTTGTAAAAAATGTAACAATGGTTATAGGGGAAGGTTAACTATCTGCGAAGCCCTCTATTTCTCAACCGAAGTTCGGAAAGCGGTTGTGGAATCAGGTGCGGAAATAGATGAAGAAATGATCCGCGGGATCGCTGAATCCCAGGGAATGCTTTCTATCAAAGAATCAGGCCTTGATCGGATCAGGAATGGACTTACCACAATTTCCGAAGTTGCCTATGCAACTTCAGAGGATTAAAATATGGGTACCGGACAGATGTTCCTTGTTCTGATGGCAGTGGTGCTTTTCTCCACCATCATCCTCACTACCCAGAACAATCTTTTTACCCTGGCATATTCTTCCTACGAAGCTATGATCATGATGCAGGGTTATAAGATTGCAGACCGTTTCCTGCAGGAAATCGAAGCCATGAATATCAGCGGGAGCAAATCAATTGAAGATATACATGATCAATACAGTTTTGCCGATTCCATGTTGAGAATAAATATGATCGATTACTATGTTACATCCACTACCCAATGGTGTGATCGCTCCGGTGGATCTCCAACCGATTCTCTTCATAATTATTTGAGGATCGATGTAAGAATAGATGGGATATTGGGAAATGATACCATCTTCATTGGTCACGACACCAACCCTATCTCCTATATTTACGGTAAAATGGGAATGTAGGAAATTATTATGACTGCACTGATTGATGCCATAGGCGCTGTTATCATTGGAGGATTACTGCTTTTGACCATGGTAACCTCTTTGTTCAACATTAACAGCAAAGCAGCGGATATCGGACAACAGGTAATTCTGGCAGAAGTTTCCGAAGACATTGCCCGGATAGTAGGTGAATACCTTTCTCTGGCTGGTGCCGGTGTCGGAGGTCAGATCATTTCACCCTGCGGTAGAACAGGATTCCGATTTACTGCCAATGATACAACCTATACCAGTCTACAGAGAACCTATGAACTTGTTCAGGGAAATTCAACCGATGCTGGATACCCCTTTGAGGTTTATATCGATAATCAGCTTGTGTTGGGACCGTTTTTTTTAGCTGATAGCCTGAGATTCACCTATTTCGATGCCAGTCATGCCATCATAACTATGAATAATAATGGGATCCTGCCCGACGCAAACTTACCTGATGTAAGGCTAATTAGGATGGAGATGGAATTTTATTATGATGCTTTTGCTCCCGATTCTTTATCGGGACCGGACAGTAAGGATCCCAAAAACAGAATAGTCCTGTGGCGATACCTTATGAACATGTATCTTTGAGTATTAAACTCAAAGGAGAAACTGATGGGTAAGACCTTAATTATTTTTGTGCTTGTGATCGCAGCTATCATAGCTGTGGTCTTGATAAATGTTGAAGAACGTTCCGAAGCAATTCCCGAAATGTTGAATAAAAACATAAAGGATATCGGTTCTTATGCCTTACAATACGCCGTGAATCAGGTTAAGACTGATAAGATCAATGAAACTACCACAGTTGAATATAGCGGAGATAGCACTTTTACTGTGCTGGAAGGCTCAATAAATTCACTCAGCTATATCTTTACCAAAGTCCAGGAAGAGGAGACCGAAGGCGGTTATGCCCTTTATTGCGGTAGCGACCTGGTAATCAACGGAGGTAATATTCAACTTACAGATGGGCATACCGAAGGAGATCTAACAGTAAACGGTAATAACATAAATGCCTCTGGAACGATAACCTACTGCGGCAACTCAACAGTCAATGGTAATGGGACAAATGTTGATACCGAACACACCTCGTCTCAACCTGCACCATCTCTGCCTTTGACTCTGGAGGAACTCAAGTCTATGGCTATGGCAGCAGGAACTTATTTCAACGGAACAGATGTTAAACTCAAAAACAAGAGCGGTAACAGGATCAGAGTAGAGGGACCGGATGTAAATATACCAAATGGCAGTGTTATCTATGTTAACAACGGTAAGATCGAGATCAATCAAGATGGATTCGATAGGACTGTAACACTTATCAGCACAGGAGATAATGAAGTAAAAGTAAATGGAAATAACATTACTCTGACCCCGGCAGTGTCAGATATTCTCATTTATTGTGAGGGTAAAGTGGATATAAATGGAAACGGATTTACCATAAGCGGTATTGTCCAAGCAGACGGAGACGAGTTGAAGATCAATGGAAACGATCAGAGCGTATTCAAAGGTTCGCTCTGGGCTGATGAAAAATTAACTATCAATGGGAATGGATTCCTGATCTCGGAAGATAATGACGATGGCGGAAGCCAGGGAGATGAAGGATCTTCTCTGATTACCCAAGTTGAAATTATCTCAAATGTTTCTCTTAAAGTTCAGGGAGAGACTTTGACCCACCAGGGCAATGCTCTCCTCAAATTACCGGAAGATGATGACGAACTTAAAATTGTCTACTGGAAACCATAAATATGTTGACGAAAAAAAGCTATTTAATTAAATTACTTAGTTTTACAAGAGTAAGATCCTTAGTGGGATTATCTTTTTTAAATTTTTTAAAATAACCATAAGGAGGAAAAAATGGGAAAAGTGGTTATTATATTCGTATTAGTCGTTGCAGCAATATTTGCAACGGTAGTTACAAACGTTCAACATCGCTCCGAGGCTTTACCGGAAGCATTAGGTAAAAATTTCAAAGATATCGGTTCCTATGCTTTACAATATGGGGTTAACCAGATAAGCAATGGGGACGTGACCGAAACAACCACACAGGAATTTAACGGAGACAACGAATTCAGAGTTCTTAACGGCATGATCAATAGTATCCAGTATAATTTCACCATGCACGAAGGATATGATATCGAGATCGGTGGTGGTAACGATGGAGGAAATGACAACTCCAACGGTAGAATCGATATTAATGGTAATCTTCACATCAACCCCAATAATAGTTCTTCTAACAGATTTGAAATGGAAACACCTAATGGAACGATCGATCGGAATACGTTGCACTATTACGGAGCATCTTTCAGTTACACAGGACCTGCATCTTCCGTAAAGATAAAACCAAAATCCAACGGTAGAACTCTCAATATTAACGGTGTAGATATTGTCTTAAATACTAACACCAGATACACCATCACATCCGATAATATGAACGTTAACCTTAGAAACAGTAATCCCAATGAAAACAACAAGAATAAGGCTATGGGCAGATGGTGGATCCAAATCGATGCTACCAATGTGGAATTAGACCCTGTTCCCAATGGTGACTGGCCAGATTATCAAGACGATGATGGTGAAGGAGAGCACTACGTGATCGATCCCTTTGTTCAGGAGGTTCAGATCATTGCCGACATTTCCATGTTTCACAATGGCAATCAATACGATCACTCCAGTGAAGCCCTGATCCAGGCTGGAGGTGGACAGGTTGATTTTGATATTGATGAAGACGGTGGTGTTATTGTCCACGAAGATGTTAGCTGTGAGATTAAATGTCTGGGTGAAGCATTTGCCGATGCTGTTGTCCAGATGAGTTACAGTATCGATGGTGGTGAGAATTTTTCTTCCCTTTATGATGGTAACAACATTCAGGGAGGTGAAACATTCACCATCGAAGAACTGGCAGCAGAATCGGAAGTAGCTCTGAGAGCAGATTGGCAGAGGAATTATTATTATCCTTACAGCGGATATGAAATTTCTAACTCGGGAAGTCGCTGGGTAGATGTTTATCGTGATGGGGATCAGGCACCTAATTATGTTCCTTATACTGGTCAGCAGGGAGCAGAAGAATTCATGTCTCCCTATCTGAACGAAAACGGTGTGGTTACCCTGGCTGAGAATGATGCAATTTTCCTGTTTGAGTTAGGAAAGGGAACCTGGGATTATCAGGATGCCGTTATGCTGATAACTTTCACCAAAGAGACCACAGTAGTTGATAACGGACTTCTGGAGGAACTTGAAAATTTAGATACCAGTTTGCAATTAGTTTACTGGCATCCCTAGAATAAAAAAAGTAAAGCAAGATATCCTTAAATTTCTTCAAACTAAACCGAAAAAAAGGTTAAGATGAGGTCTATAACCCTAAATAACTCTGAGCGGATGATGTTCAGCTGGTGGTCGAAGATTCGCTGGTTCATTGTGATCGTACTTTTCGCGATTGGTCTCCTGCGAGTAAATCAAACCACACAGGCTTACCCCACTGTAATTCTGGTAATAACTTTTGTGGGGATTAGTATCCTTAATATCCTTTTTCAACTTCAGATCCTGTTTCCCAATCAGATAATCGGAGCTGTTCAGATCGTTTTGGATATCATTTTTGCTACTATCGTTGTTCATCTAACCGGTGGTCTGGAGAGTCATTTCGTCTGGATCTACCTAATCGCAATCATTACCGCCAGTTTATCTATCGAAAAAGCAGGGGGATTCATTTCAGCTATGATTGGCAGTATGTGTATGCTGATGCTGGTAATAACCTATAATTTTGGTTGGTTGACACCTGTAACAGCTATAACTCACAACATAAGTGTCCCAGAGCAGACTATCTTTCTTCTTTCCTATACTGCTCTATTCAGTGGAATGGCTTTCATATCGAGCTTTATCAGCAATATGTTGAGACTATTGAACTCTCACAATAAAGATATGAGCGAAAAGATCGAAAGCATGCAAAAACAGGTTGAAAATATCCAGCAGGAAACCCTCCGGTCACGTGAAAATATTTCCAATTATCGGGAGGTTGTCAAAACCGGGGCTAAGATCTCAACCCTTGATCACGACATAAACAATCCCTTGACCATAATATCACTATCGATCCGAAGAGTAAAAAAAGCAGCTCAGGAATATAAAGACGAAAAATTGATCAAATCGGCTAATCAAATGAGCGAAGCCATTAACAATATAAACGGTATTCTCGTAAGATTACAGGAGCTTAAAAGACTGGAATTGATCAAAGAAGAAAGAAAAAAATCACAGGGATAGCTATATGAAAAAACATATCTTAATCGTCGATGACGAAGAAAATATCAGAGAAGTATGTAAAGAACTTCTTGAAGAAGAAGGTTATAAAGTAACTCTGGCTGTTGATGGTCAAGATGCACTGGAAAAAATCGACCTTGATGTTTTTGATCTGTTTTTGATCGATATGGCTATGCCGCGGATGGGTGGATTGGAATTAATGAAAGAGATCAAAAAAAGACAACCCCTGGCCGTGATCATCATCCTGACAGGATATTCCAGCATCGAAGGTGCCGTTAAAGCTGTCCACGCCGGTGCTTATAAATACCTTTCCAAACCAATTAACTCTGATGAATTGTTTGAAGCTGTCCGTTCCGGTCTGCAATATTCTCAGGATCTATACGGCCCTCTTCAGAAGGCATTTGAACCTACTCCCGAAGCTGCTCAGAAAAGAGAACCTATCCTGCTGCATGGTTTTAGTCCCGAAGAAAAAATGGATTTCATGTCCCTGGCTCGCATTAAGAAATTTGATACCGGAGAATCAGTTTCCATAGGAGATGACGAAAATAACAATACAATAATAATCCTTGAAGCTGGCGAGATATCAGTCTGGATGAACAACACAACCGTTGATTATCTCCAGAAATGGGACTCTTTTGGCGAAGAAGGCTTTATTCTCTCGGGAAATACTTACGCCTCCTTAAGAGCGGAGACCGTGGTTAAAGTAAGATATTTCGATCGTAAGAAACTGCTCGATTTCTTTGCCTATAAAGGTGAGAAATTATTGAAAAAATTCATGATCAACATCATAAATTCAATGTTCTTTAAATGGAGAAAATCGATTCAGAGAATAGTGATGTTAAAACTGGTAACCGGAGAAAAATAAGGAGTAAATCACCACTGATTGTGGATTTAGGGAGGTTGACTCTAAATAGTCTTAACTCACAACAAGATATTGAATTGAGATTTTTAAAAAGAGCGGTGATTTTTTAAATAAACATATAACTTATTTATTGGTAATGTTTTAGGCAAAAGATTAAACTTGACATAATTTAACGACAATTCATCATAAGACCGCTCAGGAAGCTATGTAGGAAAACTAAAGTTAGTTCAGAGGTATTATGGGTTTATCTTTTACCCCGGAAATGCAGGTCACTTTACCTGATTATCTTACTGGCACCAACAGATTCCAGAACATTAACAAGATGATCACTTTCAACGCTTCCTGGCGGAAAGTGGCTTACGAACACCTGAAAAAATTACTCAAATATATGCGGGATATAGGAGCTTCTGATATGGATTTCGGAGGGCCAGGCTCCAACAACAAGATCTGGTTCCGGCTTTATGGGAAAAAATCTCCTGTGGATGACTTACCCTCTTACAACGATGATGAAGTAGCGGCAATCCTGCTTAGCGTTTTGTCGGATGATCAGAAAGTTACCCTGTTCAAGAAAAAGAATGTCGATTTTTCCCTTGGTATGGTTTTGGAAGAAGGTGAAAGACCAAACCGTTTCCGTGGAGATATTTATTACGAAAGTAATGTTCTGGTGGCTAATTTCCGCAGGATCAATCAGGATCTATTTAAAATGGAAAATCTCGGTTTTCCGGAACAGATAATCAAAAGGTTCGACCTGCAATACGAAAAGGCGGGTTTAATTCTCATAACAGGTATTACCGGTTCGGGGAAAAGTTGTACCCTTGATTCTATTGTTGATCTTAATAATCATAATAATAATGCTCACATCATAATCATTGGCAATCCCATTGAATATGTTCATAAATCTATCAAATGCATCATTCGGCATCGTGAGGTCGGAGAAGATGTTCTCTCTTTTCAGGAAGGGACAATTCAATCACTGCGTCAGGATCCCGATATTATTGTTGTAGGTGAGATGCGGGATCCAGGTACGATCGCAACCGTTTTAGAGGCTACCGACAGTGGTCATAAATGCTTCACCACTCTCCATACCAGTTCAGCTATAGATAGTATCCACAGGATCATTGCCGAATTTCCCCCTGTTGAACAAGAAAGGGTTAGAAACCGCCTAGCAGATACCCTAAAGGTTATTGTTTCCCAAAAACTTGTTCCCGATCGAACTGGCAAACTGACCCTTGCTAAAGAGGTATTATCGGTGAACAGCTCCGTGCAAGCTGCGATCAGAAATGCAAATATAAATGAGATTTATCAGATGATAAACGAAGGCAAAAAAATCGGTATGGCAACTATGGAACAGGATCTATTCAATCTTTATAGAAATAATGTGGTTTCCAAGGCAACCGCGATGAATTTTGCCAATAACAAAAAGAGAATGTTACAGTTATTAACCTATTCCTAATCATAAGTTGAGTGAATATGAGAGGTAAAAAGAACAAATTTTCCTTTGGTATTTTTCAGGATGGCTTAACCGTAAAGGTAGCTGAACTTGTCCTGATCGACGGCCAGATAAAGATTCTACGCCTTAGCAAGACAGAACTTTCAGCACCTTTGTATCCTAAAGTCACCAACGGGATGCAAGATGAATTTGCAGCCCTTGAGGACCTGAAGGAAGAAAAAGAACCTAATCTGGAAGAAATCAAAGAAATCCATGATCTGGAAGATCTTGAAATACCCGGTACTATTTCCGAAGAAGATATGGGTTTCGATCAGGAGACTGTCGTTGAAGCCCCTGAAATGGTCTCAGATTTTCACCAGGAAGATATTCCTTCCGGTCTCAATGATCTTCAAATCCTCATGCAAACATTTCCACTTGAAAAGGGAAAGATCGCCATAAATGCTAATGATGAACAGATATCCTATTATCAATTCGATTCAGCATTTGCAACCTCGAAATTGGATAGAAAGCTTAAAGAAGAACTATTATCCAAGGAAGAACTGAAATCGAAGAACTACTCTATGGACTATATCATAAATCCAAACGGGACAGGTCTGGCATTCGTTCACAGGGGTAGATTCGAACTGCTGGATGCTGTTCAGGATATCAATACTGTTATCTCCAGGGAAAAATATATTTTCGACCATATCGACACCAACGAGATCGCACTCATGAATCTGGTCCGAAATTGTTATGATTTTCCACCGGAAGATTTCGTTACACTTCTTTACATTGGAGTCGATTACGTTGTTGGTATCGTCATGAAGGATAACAGCCATGTCAAAACTTTCCCCATCATAATCACCGAAACAGATCCGGAAAAGAAAAGAATGGCTATTTATTCCAAGATCATCCTTGAGCAGGACATTTCCAATACTCCAATTACTCAGCATGTTATTCTAGCAGGTGAAAACGTATCTGACCAAGATGTAGATTTTTTCCAGAAGAAGGGGTTTTACTGGGATCCCCCAAAAAGGCTTGAATTGAAAGGTCTGGATCTGGTGGAAGGAGAAAGTGATAAATTAACAGTTGAGAGAATTGCTCAGTACGCCATTCCCATATCTCTTGCCTGGAAAGTTCTTGATATCAAACAACCAAATTTCTTCCCATCCAACCTGTTACCCACTAAGATCATTGAAAGTCAGAAATATTTCAAAATCGCCTGGCATGGTTTCCTGGTTCTGGCAGCTATTTTCTATTTCGCCCTTTCAGGAACCATTAGAAACCTGGAACTCCATCAGGAAATTGTAAATATCAGAAGTACTATTTCCCAGACACAGACGGAACTCAGGCATGTTCGCAGAATGGTGCAGCAGGTAAAAGAAGTCAAAACCAAGATAGAAATCCTGAAAAACAATATGGAGAAGGTTAAAAATATCATTGGAAACAAAAATCAGTGGTATTATATAATAAAAAACTTCTCCGCTTCTCTTTATAACAACAAAATTACCTGGATAAACGAACTGAACAGCCAAGAAGATCGTTTCGAGATCTTCGGTTGGACTACTCATCGGCGTAACATCATCGATTTGGCAAAACTATTTCCCAATAGTACGATAAAACAGATAAATTCAAATTTTATAGAAGACATTCCCTTATGGGATTTTGAGATCAGTTTCTCTTACCCCGATCCAGAAAAAGTAATGCTGGAAAAGGAATTGAAACAACAAACCAGATTCTTGAAATCCGAAGAATATAAACCTGTTGTAATTTCCCAACCGGAAGTAGCAAAAGATGATACAACAAAAATCTATAATAACATTATTACTATATATTTTGCCGGTAATATAAAAGAAGCTCACGAAAGGTTTAAAGATTTCATCGAAAACTATCCTGAACACACCAGGGTCTACAATGCCCTTTATTTTGTTGGCGAATGCCAATACCATCTGGGTTTTATCGATGAAGCTATAATTTCTTTCGAGCAGGTTCTGGAACAGGAAGGATCAAAAAGCCCGGATGCCTTAATGATGCTGGGAAATTCTTACGAACTCTTGGAAGATGAACAGAATGCTACATATTACTGGGATAGGTTGGTAAAAAAATATCCTCTGAACAATCTTTCAAAACTCGCTCGTTATAAATTAGAACAAATACAGGGATGATATAATGCAATATGCTATTAGAAATACTATTGTACTTGCTGTTCTACTACTCATCCTGATAGTAGGTTTTGCTATTGTTAATACCAGACAGAAAAAGGTTAAGGATGACCTTGCCTATCAGTTACAAACCCTTGAAACACAGCTGGAAAACCTGAAAAAATCAAATCCTGATTATGACAATATAGATAAAATTATCGAAAGATACGAAGAGTTACAGGAAAAAGCCAAGAAGACCAGCAAGACAATTCCGGTAAATGATAACCCAAGTCTTTCATATCTCTACCTGCTTGATATTTGTGATCGATTTTCACCCTTGCTGGATTTCGATTTCGAATATGTGTCAAGTGAAGTAAATGCAGATATTTCATTCAACACCTACAATCTTTTTGGTCAGGCTGATATTTTCTCATTCTACGACTTCATTTACCACCTGGAAAACCAACCTATGTTCTACACTGTAGAATCACTGGAGTTGACCGAAAGTTTCCCGGAAGACGAAGATGAGGAATTTAGCGATTATAACCTGGTAAATTTCAATTTGGACATCAAAGCTTATTACGACAGTACCGGTACGGAAAGTGCTAAAATCCAGTTCAGAGATCTTAGTTATTCCAATTTGGAGTATAATATTTTCAAGACCAGGGTATACGAACCTGTGGTAGATATCGAAGAAGAACAATATATAAATCTCGATGCTTCTTATATGGTCGGATTGACTCCGGAAAAGGTTTTCATTCGAGATCAAAACGAAAATATAAATATCCTGGCTCCGGGAGACAGGGTAGCCTACGGTTATCTAGACCGGATCAATTGGAACGAGCAAATAGCGATCTTTAAGATAAATAAAACCGGTATTGCCGTTGAGAAAAAAATATATTTAAACAGGGAATAATTATGAAGAAGAGTATTTTCCTAATATTAATGCTGATTCTCAGCAGCACGATTTTTTGCGCGGATGAAGCTACTAATAACATTGGAGAAATGATCACCTTGCTTAAAACTACCAACTTCGTTGATGCAGTCCGGGCAATCGAAGATATCTCTCAGAAATACGAAGGCAAAAAGATCATTAATCTCTCCAGTTTTACTGAAGAAATTGGAGTTCCCATCAAGCAATTACACTGGAAAGAGGCTCTAACTCTGATCGTTGATTTCAATGAACTGGTTTTGGAAGAATTACCAGGTGTTTATGAGATCAGAGATCCCGAGCAGATAACTTCCTCCGGGGGAGAAGCTATTTCACCTGACACAAAACAGGTAAGAATCAGTGCCATTTTCGTAAAAATTGACGAGTCTTTTGCCAAAAACGTTGGAATAGATTGGTCTACCCTGATCAATGGTGAAGTTAAAGCCAATGTAAATTTCCGGGGAGCAAGCGCAGTCACCGAAGAACTCTTTACAGCATCAACTACTAATAGATTGGAATCAGGTGAATACACCATAGACATCAACACCCTTTTCAAGATCCTGGAATCCCACCAAAAAGGAACTATCATAGCTCGACCCAACGTTATAGTTTTATCGGGTAAAAACGGTTATATCCAAGTTGGAGAAGATTTCTCAGTAAAAAGTATCGATGAAGATGGGAACACAGTAGATGAATTCTTCGAAACCGGTATCATTATGGAAGTTACTCCTACTATCATCGAGCAAGGCGACGAGGAAGCAATCCATCTAATCAGTAAAGTAGAAAAGAGTACCGCTTTCCCGGGTGAGATCTCAACTATAATATCCCGCAGTACCTCCAGAACCGAGATTCTTCTCTATGATGGTGAAGAAACCGTCATCGGCGGATTGTACGATGTGGACGAAAATGTAACAAGACAGGGTATACCGATACTTAAGGATTTACCCTGGTGGTTCTTAGGAATCCGCTATCTTACTGGATTCAATAAAAAAGAAAAAACTGCCGGAGAAATGATCATCATCCTGAAAGTAGAAATCCTGCAACCTCTTACTGACAGGCGTGAAATGAGAAAATCTATTTCCGAGAAAATACAAGAGGTTAGAAAAGATAACCGAAAAGTACATGAGCTTATTACTCCGGAAGATATAGATTTGATCGAGCAAAATAAGAAAGGAAAGAAAAAATGATACTATTCAAATCCAGATACATCAGTCTGGGATTATTGATTCTTCTCCTTACAATCTGCTACTTGATCACAAGTTGTGACAAATTAGTTGATATTGAAGTCTCCGACGCTCCCTATGACCTAAAAATCGAAAAAACTGCCGAAGGGCAGATCACCCTAAGCTGGAAATTTGACGCTGTAAGCGAAGATACAATCAGATTCGACATCGATAAACGCATAGGTGTTACTGGCTGGAACACTGGCTACCTGAGCACATATGAATTTATCATTACGGATAATATTCCGACCAATGATACATTACTGTATGCTTATAAAATAAGAGCTATCAACGAATCTCAGGGAGAAGAATCCAATTACTCCGAAACAGTTGCCTACTTCTCCGAATATACCAAACCCGATGAGATTGTGATCCAACAGAATTCCCAGGAACAACTCACAATCTCCTGGCAGGATCACTCTGTTGGAGAAGAAGGTTTTTATATTGATAAAAAAATTGGTGAGGGAGACTGGCAAAATCGCTATCGGGTTTTTGGAGCTAATACTACCACTTTCAATGACCCCGCAGATCTGTTTGATCTGGTTTATTACCGGATCAGTGCTTTCTCCGGCATTTCCCAGTCGGAAAAAGAAGAATCTTCCTTCCTGCCTACCCTTTCTGCTCCATCAGATCTGACTTTGCAAAAACCAGATCCAGCAAGGATAAAATTGCTCTGGACCGACAACAGCGATGGAGAACAAGGTTTTGCCATCGATCGTAAGGTCGGTGGTCTGGAATGGGAAACCAATTATGCTTTTGTAGATAGTAATGTTACTATCTGGATCGATGAAATAGATTTCCCCTGCGGTACTTTTTCTTACCGTCTGAGAGCTTACCACGGTGGATTCTCATCTCTTTATAGCAATGAAGAAACTACCAATATCTATCTGGAAGAGATTGGAAACTGGGAAACAGATGGTGAAGCAGTTGATGTCTTTATATCGGAAGAAACCAACTGGTATTCATTCGTTGCCGACAGATATTACGGATTTACTGTGATCGATTGTGTTAATCCCAGTGAACCTTTTGGTTTGAATTATAATCAGGGAGGATTACCTGATAGAACTCTTTCGGTATTTGTTAGGGATGAATTAGCCTATCTTGTAACCGATTCCGGTCTCAACGAGCATGGTATGTTATATATCGTCGATCTTAGCCCTTTTATAAACCTACATCCTTTTGAACTAATCCCCCCTCCCGAAGTGTTGTGGATCGTCGGTATGTGTCCGATAACAGCCAATGAAGATGATACATATATTCCCTATGACATATTTCTGGACGGAGACTTTGCTTATGTAGCCGACGGAGAGAATGGATTGGTGGTTATCTATATAGCAACCTCCGATCCGGGATACATCTCCAACTGCCAAACCGGAGGAATCGCCCGTAACGTCTTTGTGAAAAATAATAAAGCCTATGTTTCCGCCAAGGAAAATGGTCTGGTAGTTGTAAATGTGACAAATCCTTATAATCCTGTCGTGCAAACTACCTATTCTACAACCGGTCTTACCATGGATGCTAAAGAAAGAGATGGATATCTTTATATAGCAGATGGTGAAAATGGATTAAAAATTGTAAATACTGTTAATTCAAATATTAGGTATATCTCAACCGATGGTTTTGCAAATGCCGTTTATGTACAAGGAGAAGACAGATATCAGGAAGATCATGTTTATCTGAGTGATAAAGAAAAAGGCTTGTTCGTTATTGATATTTCAGATCCGGAAGAACCTTACATATTGGGTAACTACGCAATGGATACGGAACCTGTTGCCATTAGTAAATTTTTTCAGAGCAGCTACGTTTTCATGGCTGATAATAACGGATTGAAGATTATTCAAATTGCACCATAAAAAAATTATTTAGATAATATGGGAGGAAATATGAAAAAGAGTGTTATTCCTATTTTGTTGTTTGTTATTTTGTACGGGGCCTTAAACTCTATTCAGGTCAGTGGTCCTGTGAGTGGTGAATGGACTTTGGCTCAAAGCCCGGTGGAAGTAATAGGCGACATCTCGATCGAGGAGGATAACCAGCTTATAATCTATCCAGGAGTTGATGTAATTTTCATCGATCATTATAAATTCGATGTTTACGGAACCTTATTAGCCCAGGGTACCGAAACTGATCTTATTGCTTTCACTGCCCAAAACCACATTACAGGTTGGCACAGCTTAAGATTTCACGATACAACGATAAACGAACAAGATCTATCGGAATTGAATTGGTGTTATTTGGAATACGGCCTAGCAGAATCTTCCCGTTACGACTATCAGGGTGGAGCGATCTATTGCGAAAATTCTTCTGATCTCATTATCCAGAACTGTGTGATCAGTAACAATACGGCTACAACCGGAGGAGCAATCTATCTAGATAATTCCTCTATCACTGTTATGGATAGCGAGATCAGTAATAACTCTGCCAGTGGAGCAGCGGGAGCTGTTTATATAAAAGATTCTAGCCCCGATTTCACCAACGTCCGGTTTCTGGATAATACTGCTCTTTACGACGGTGGTGCCGTTAACTGTTTTAACTCCTCTCCCACCTTTATCACCTGTACCTTTGCCGGTAATCTAACAGAATGGAATGGAGGAGCTATCTCCTGCGCTAATTATTCATCTCCCCAAATGGTTAATAATACGATCTGGGGTAATATCGCATATCAGGATGGTTGCGCTATTGCAGTTCTTTTCAACTCAACCATCGATCTGATGAATTCAATTCTCTGGAATAACGACAACCATGAGATCGTGGTCGTATCAACTGCTGGAATTTCAATTGATTACTGCGATATTATGAATGGAGAAGAAGACATAAATATATATCCCAACGCAAATTACAATTGGGGTAATGGTAATATCGATGCAGATCCGTTATTCGTAGACTCATCGAACTACGATTTTGAACTGGTGATCAATTCACCCTGTATAGATGCGGGAAATCCTGATCCTATCTACAACGATGAAGATGGCACCCGAAACGACATGGGAGCCTATAGTTTTCGTCAGACAGGTTTAAGGGGTAACATAGAGCTCGAAGGCGGTACAGGTGAAGTAGTGAACGTAGAAGTAAATATCAGTGGTGACACCTTAATCACCGTTTATCCCAACGAACTGGGTAACTGGTTCGTTACCCTCGAACCCGGAACCTACACAGTTACAGCATTTCTGGTGGGTTATACTCCCAATCCTCTCAGTTATCCAAATCTCGAGTTGGGTGATGGCGAACTGATTTCCGATCTTGATTTTACCATGACAGAGATACTACCCGGGTATATTCAAGGTACCATAGACGTAGAGTTGGGAGCAGTTGGGAATCTATTGGAAGCTGAAATAACTGCCGGTAACGTTACAGTGAATCCATTTTTTGTTACATTCCCCTACGAACATTACGAATACTCGATCACGATCAATCCTGGCACCTACGACGTAACTGCTTCCCTGGTTGGATTCCAGGATTCAACGGTTACAGATGTCGTTGTCTATCCCAGCCTTATCACCGGTGATATAGATTTTGTTCTGGAAGTTATGGACTACAACGGTTACGTTCAGGGAATTGTTACCCTGAAAGGTGGAGACGGAAATGTCGAAAATGTTATTGTCAGTGATGAACAAGGTTATACCACTAATCCGGATATCACAGGTTTCTACACCCTGGAAACCACCAGCGGGATTCATAGTATAACTGCATCATTGGATGGTTATACCACGGTTACTCTGGATGAAATACAAGTGACGGTTGATGAAACAACTACCGGGATAAACTTCACGCTTCTACCCTGGAAAGAAATCGAAGGTAATCAATATGTCATGATTATCAATGGTGCTACAGCTACGCTGGACGGACAGTTTATCTGCAATAATCTCAGTAATCAGTTAGCTGCTTTCTGGGTCGATCCGGTTAGCCAGGAAGAAGAATGCCGAGGCGTTGCAGTCTGGGAAGAAGGTAATCCACCCGGATGGAATGTCTGTTATAGCGTTCCCGGATATTGGTATCTTACCATTGTCAGCAATAATAACTCCGGAGAAGAGATCGAGATCAGATTCTATGAATCTACTACCGACATAATCTATACCTGTCATGAAACCCTCATCTTTGAGGATTGCAGTCTGGAACATTATGATTTCACAGCACCTTCCCCCACCCACACCCAGGAATTCGATCTCATAGAACAATGGAATTGGATCTCCTTTAACCTTGAACCTGAGGATACTTCAATTGAGACAATATTCGACCAGTTAACTCCAGATTACATTCGTGATGTAAAAGAACAATATGCAACAGCTTATTATGAAGAACCTAACTGGTGGGGAGATTTATATACTGTTCACACCGGCGAAGGATATAAGATAAATATGCTCCAGGCTTATGAAAACTTCACTATCTCGGGAACAAGGATCAACCCCCTGATCAACCCCCTGATCCTGGATTATGATTCTCAACCCAGCTCCGGACATAACTACAACTGGATCGCTTTTTATCCTTATCAGGTATTACCAGTTGAAGAAGCATTGGATTGTTTCTGCGCAATCATCGTAAAGAGTCAGAATAAATCTGCTGTTTACGCTGGAGGTGAATGGATCGGAGATCTGGAGATCATGGAACCCGGAAAAATGTATATCGTCGATGTTACCTGCGATGCACCCGCCTATTATCCTTCAAACGGTTGCTTCGGTATCGATGAATTACCACCCAGAGCTACAGTAGCAGAAGATAATAACGCCCCTGGATACTGGGAACTTATGGATGGTAATTTTTCCAATATGATCATCATGGCAGAATTTTATACCGATGAATATAGATTTGATGATTCTGAACGTTATGCCATCGGAGTTTTCGATGCTGAGGGAAATTGCCGTTCCATTGGTAAAGCATACGAACAATACTGGTATTTCACTGTATTAGGCAGTGCCAATAATGAAGAACTTCATTTCCGCGTTCATGACCTGACAACGGGACAAGAATTCCAGAGCAATGAATCCGTTTACTATTTAGCAGATGAAGTAATGGGTTCTACCACAAACCCAATTGGTTATTCCTTCGATTACAACTCACCTGAGGTTCCCGAAACACTCAAGCTTTACCAGAACTATCCCAATCCGTTCAATCCTGAAACTACGATTGGTTATTTCCTGCCAGAATCCGGCAATGTTAAACTTGAAGTATTTAATCTTAAAGGTGAGTTAGTAAATGTTTTGATCAATGAGAATCAGAATGCTGGTTATCACAATTATGTCTGGAATGCTCATAAGCTTAGTTCAGGAATTTATTATTTCAAGATAACCACCAAAAATGGTTCCCAATTTAAAAAGTCCGTGCTTATGAAATAAGACATGAGGTTGAGAATACCCCGAAGTCTGCTTCGGGGTTTCTTTTTTGGAAGAATATACAGACAGAGGTATTTAAAATGAAATATCTTAAATATACAATCTTGATAATAATTACATTTATATGGGTACTGCTGCAAGCCATTCCACCTGATTGGGAAGTTATCACCGGTACTGAATATTCAATGGTATTAATGGCTCAGGTCAGTTTAAATGGTGAATTATTCAATGATCTCAATAACAACATGGTAGGAGCTTTTGGCCCCGGTGGTGATAATGATTGCCGCAGTCTGGGAGTATGGCAGGAAGGTATTCCTCCTATCGAAGGATTCTGGTATTTCACCATTGTTGGTAACCAGGAAGATCAGGGAGAAGAGATCTTTTTCAAGATCTATGATGATAGTAGCGACCAGATATTCAACTGTCTGGAATCGGTTATATTTCAGGATAATCAAACTATCGGTACTCCCAGTGATCCTTTCCAGTTCAGTGTAACAGCAGCTCTGGGTTACGTAACGGGAACAGTATTCATAGATGGTGAAGACGATCCACAGGAAGTCTTGATTCAGGCAGGGAACGTTTCCACTCATCCGGATTCGGAAGGATCATATTTACTCACTCTTATACCCGGGGTTTACGAGATATCCGCTAGCCTGGAAGGCTACATTTCGGATCCCCTTTCCTATCAAGGAATATTTGTGGAAGAAGATCAGACTACGGAAGATATTGATTTCAACTTAGAACAGATACCTTCTCTGGGATTAGCCCTCCCAGCCACAATCCAGGGTTACCAGGGAATGAGCCTTGAACTTCCCATTACCCTTTACAATACCAATAACATCGGTATTGAAGGGATAGGAATTACAATTTCATTCGATGAGCAATTTCTCAGTGCAATCGATGCCAGCTTAACAGGAGGAGTTCTGCCAGAGGAAGATTACTCTCTATATACAAATCTGGAAAATCCCGGTGAATTATCCTTAACAATAGTTGCTAACGGAACACTTTTCAATGGTAATGGAGAGATAGTGTTTCTTTTTTTTGAAGTAGAAACTCAAGCTCCGATAGGTGAGTCCTGCGAGATTTCTTTCTTGAACTCTCAGATAAACGAGCAAACAGCCCAGACTTATAATTGTATCTTTACCGTATCTTCCAGTCAATACCAAATATCAGGAGCTTGTACATATTACTTCAATTCAAATCCTATCCCCAACGCTGAGATCACGATTTCAGGAACAGATTTATACACTTCTCTTAGTGATGAATTCGGATACTATCTCGTCTCTGGGATCATCGGGGGAAATTATACTAGCCATGTTTCCAAAGAAAATGATCTGGGTGGGTTAAGCGGAACAGATGCTTCTCGAGTCGCTCGTTTTTCGGTAGATCTCTACGAATTTGACTGTCAGCAGATGATCGCAGCGGACGTAACCATGAACGGCTCGATCAGTCCTACTGACGCATCCAGGATCGCCCGTTACGCTGCCGAACTCATCGATGATATGAACTCGGGAACAAATTGGATTTTCCTGCCCGAACCAGTTTTGAACTGCGAAGACTGGCCACCGATAACCTATAATTCGATGAGGAGCTACAATCCTCTTTCCTCAGACCTTGATTCCGAAGATTTCATTGGTATCAGACTCGGCGACGTCTCCGGAAACTGGACACAGGACGATTTAAGGACAAATCAATATAAGGTGTATTATCAAGGGCACAGAGATGATCCGACGGCTAGTCTGCCTAACCTGGAAATAGAAACCGGTACACTTTTCGAAACAGCTCTCACAGCTACAAATCTAACAGAGCTGGAAGGGATGGAAATCACTGTAGAATATGATCATGATATCATCCATTCTCTCGATGCTACCCTCGATGGGGGAATCTTAGAGAATCAAAACTATACCCTTCAGATCAATACGAACAATCCGGGAGAAATCATCCTTGTTCTCTATGCCAACCAGGATCTATTCAGTGGTGAAGGTATCATTTTGTACATCGAATTTGAAGCTATCGGAGATAATGAAGAAATCAGCCCTCTAACCTTCACTCGTTATGATGTTAATGAAACTGATTTTCTCGCAAACACTAACGACGGTTCAGTAACTTTAATAGAATCTTCTCAGAATGGAAATTCTCTTCCTTCCATCCCCCGTTTATCCCAAAATCATCCCAATCCTTTTAATCCTAACACAGCTCATACCAGAAACGGATCAGCAACCGAAATCAACTATGATATCTCAGAACGCAGCCAGGTAAATCTATCCATTTTCAATGTTAAAGGACAATTGATCAGAACACTTATTAACGAGATCAAGATCCCGGGAAGCTATTCGATAGGTTGGAACGGAAGAGATAATACGAACAGAGAAGTTCCCAGCGGAATTTATTTCTATAAGCTTAAAACTGATAATGAAGAATTGATCAAGAAAGCTGTATTGTTCAAATAGATTATTATCCTGAATGGCTTATATCGCTTTCAATCCATGCCCAGTAAAACTTGTAACAATTAGTTCTGCAGGGTCTATAGAATTGCTATATTTTTTTAATCCCGCTATTGCTACAGCAGAGGTTGGTTCAACTGAAAAACCCATTTTAACCAGATAATGATGGGTAGCTTTGATCTCAGTTTCACTGACGGTTATCAAGTCACCCTCTGTTTCTGAGATCACTTTCAGGATCTGAGTATTTCTTAAAGGTTGAGCTATAGCTATTCCCTCTGCAATTGTTGGCTTGATAACAGTTTCATGTTCCTGTGCTCCTTTTTTTTTGTAAGCATTTACCAGTGGGGCACAGTTACTTGCTTGAACCCCAATAAACCGTGGTATTTTGCTGATGAGACCCGATTGATACAATTCAGAAAAACCCAGATAAGCTCCAAGCAACAGAGTGCCATTACCTACAGGAAGAATTAACATATCCGGGGATCGCATTCCCAGTTGTTCCCAGATCTCAAAAGCAAAAGTTTTGACTCCCTGTATAAAAAAAGGATCCCTGACATGGCTGGCATAATAGCTCTCCCTGCTTAGTGATATTGCTTTTTTTTCCGCGTCAGACCTGCAAGAAGTCGAGCGATCGATCTCCGCCCCGTAAATGCCTATCTGATCGACCTTGTGTTTCGAGGTAGTTGATGGGACAACGATCTTGGCTTCGATCCCGGCAGCAGCGCAATAAGCAGCAACCGAAGCTCCCGCATTTCCTGAAGAATCCTCTACAACTTGTTTGATCCCAATTTCCTTGATCCGAGTAATCATTACGGCAGAACCCCGATCTTTATAAGATCCTGTAGGAAACAGATGATCCTGTTTAACGTAGATTTCCCTTCCCCAGAGCTCCAATTTCAACAACGGTGTAAATCCTTCACCCAAAGATAGATAATCCACTTTTTCAGGAACCGGGATCGCACTTCGGAAACGCCAGATACCTTGAGTTTCAGATCCAATCTTATCAATATCTATTTGCGGTTGATAATCCACTTCCAATAACCCCCCGCAACGACACTGCCAAACCGGATCATACCAGGAATATCTGGTATGACATCTGCTGCAAACCAGATCTATCTGCATCTTAATTTCTGTTTAAGGGCATCTACAAATCTATTTATGTCGTCCCTAGTGGTATCGAAAGACGTCATCCAGCGAACCTCAGAGCGATCTTCATCCCAAACATAAAAGAAAAATTCTTTCTGAAGTGGTTTTATAACATCCTCAGGAATAATAGCGAAAACTCCGTTGGATTCTACTTTCTGGGTTATTTTAACTTCAGGAAATACACTGATTTTCTCTGCCAATAGTTTTGCCATTTCATTGGCATGCAAAGCATTTTTTTTCCAGATTTCATCCCGAAACATAGCAGTAAATTGAACTGCCATGAATCTCATTTTGGAGCCAAGTTGCATCCCCTGTTTCCTGATATACTTAAAATCACGACAAAGTTTTTGATCGAAGAATACAACAGCTTCAGCCAACATTGCTCCATTCTTGGTAAGCCCAAAGGAGAGCAAATCAACTCCGGTATCTGCTGTCAACGCTTTGAAACTGGTGTCAAGATTCACCACAGCATTGCTTAACCTGGCTCCGTCCATATGCAAAACCAGATTATTGGTGTGTGCAAAATCTGCGATTTCCTCGATCTCTTCAGGTTTATAAACAGTACCTACTTCTGTTGACTGAGTGATGGATATTACCCTGGGTTGAGAATGATGTTCGAATCCAATACCATGCATATGTTTCTTAATTTTGTCAACTGAGATCTTGCCATCGGTTGAGTCGATACTCAAGAGCTTGCAACCGGTAAATTTCTCAGGTGCGCCGCATTCATCCACATTGATATGGGAGCTCTCGGCACAGATTATGGAATTATAGGATCTGCTGACAGCTTTAAAACCCAGCACATTTGCTCCAGTCCCGGTAAAAACGAAGTAAACTTCAATATTTTTCCCAAAATGTTTTTTCATGAGTTCAATTGCTTCAGCAGTATAGTTATCATCTCCATAGCCTACTACATGTCCCGTATTTATGTCGGCGATCGCTTTAAGAACCTGGGGATGAACCCCGGCATTATTATCACTAGCAAAACCACGTTTGTTTTTTTCCATAACTATTTATCCCTTTTAATTTAGTTTTCCTTTTTAAAAAATCTCGCTTCAAATGTCAAAAAAAAAGGTCGATCTACAAAGACCGACCTTTTTATCCGGATAAAAGCCTCAATTAATGATTATAGATATGAACATCCCTTTGAGGGAAGGGAATACTGATTTTACTCTCATCAAAAGCAATCTTTACTTTTTCGATCAAATCGAAATGAACTCCCCAGTAATCAACCGTATTAACCCAGACTCGACAGACAAAATTTACAGAACTGTCTCCTAGTTCAGCAACTGCTATTTGAGGAGCGGGATTTTTCAGGATTCTATTATCTGCATCTATGATTTTCTGGATGATCTCTCTGGCTTTGGGAATATCATCATCATAACCGATCCCAAAATTGAGATCTACCCGACGTTGAGTTTCGCTGGAGTAATTAACTATACTAGAATTGGAAAGTGCTCCATTTGGGATAATAATCGTTTTATTATCTGGTGTTTTGAGAATTGTATTAAATACCTGGATCGAATTAACGGTTCCTGTATGTCCCTGAGCTTCGATAAAATCACCAACTTTATAGGGTTTAAACAACATAATCAGAACCCCACCGGCAAAATTGGAAAGACTGCCCTGAAGAGAAAGACCGACAGCCAATCCTGCTGCACCAAGAATTGCAACAAACGAAGTCATCTTTATACCCAGCATTGAAATCACTGTGATCCATAACAGGATTTTCAGGATGATGGAAATGATACTACGCAGAAAACTCGACAGAGTAACATCCATTTTGGATCTGGGTATTTTCTTGAAGATAAACTTCACCAATCCGTTAATTATCCAGAGCCCAGCAATCAGTGTAATCAGAGCTACTACTAGTTTGGGCCCGTAATAAACAACTTGTTCTAATATCTTATTACCAATTTCGCTAAGATTGAACACATTTCCTCCTTATAAATTAAAATTATTTTATTAATTTAATGTCAGAAATTTAAATTGCAAAAAAAATAAAATATCGAACTAACTAATAAAAAAAACACCGCCAAGGCGGTGTTTTCTAAGAAAGATTAATACTATCTTTTAATTCCGACATATTGAGCATCGCTAAAAGCCAGAATCGGATAGAAGATAAATCCCAACAGGATTAAACCGATCCCGAAACCGCTTCCTTTTCCGAAAGCTTTGGCAATATCCAGAGTTACAATAATTGAAATTATAATATTCACAACCGGAATAAAAAGTAATAGGAACCACCATCCGGGACGACCAGCTATTTCCATCATCAAAATTGTGTTGTAGATCGGGATCAAACAACCCCAGCCTGGTTTTCCGGCTTTAACGAATATTTTCCACATCACAATAATGTAAAAAATCGCTAAAATAATGTAAACAATTATCAAACCTGCGCCTATACCACCAGCACCATATTCATCCATATAAATCCTCCCCTTAAGATTTGTATTTTATAAAACTCATAAAATCTACTATTATGTCAAGAAATTTAACTCCGGGAGTTATTAAAATCAGAGGTTCTTTACCGCCATAACTGCAACACCTATCAAACGGATCGTGTCCACTGAATCGGGATCGATCAGAAGAGGAGAAAAATCTTTATTAAAAGGAGATAAGAGAATTTCACGACCTTCCGAGAAGAGAGTTATTTTTTTTAGGGTTACTTCTCCATCGATCCAGACAACACAGATCCTACCATCGGCTGTTTCCCAGTTTTCTTGCCTTTTTACCACTACGACATCACCGTGACTTATATAAGGAGCCATGCTTTCACCATTTGCGGTAAAAGCAAAATAATTGCTGAAATCGCCCGGCAGGGATCTGGAATCGATCAGGATGTAATCTTCCGGATCAGCCATGGCCATATCCTCGGGAGATCCGCAACTTACAGCAGCTAGAACCGGGAGATTATAATAATTCTTATTGGCAATCTGCTTTATGGAATCTCCGGTAAAGATCGGACCCTCCCCAGTCAACAACCAATTAATATTGACCTGATAAGTATTACCCAATTTTTTTAGAAAATTGTAATCAGGCATTGTTTTATCCCTAACATAACGATTGATAACTACATTGGAAGTTCCCAGAGCACGTGCCAAGCCGGTCTGGGTCATTTCAAGTTTCTCAAGTAATTTGGAAAACCTTTTACCTAAGCTCATCTTAACCTCCATAATACTATTCTTTATCTATTAAGCTAATCCCAGTGTAAAATTTTCTCTATTATCAGAAAATTATTAACCATAGGGTTAATTTATTTATTGACTAATTATCTGTCCAGTTAATTCTTGGATTAGATTAATTTTTTTAGCGGGGACAGATGAACAAGATAACATTAAGAACCGATGATACCATTGACGCAATCTATCGTTATGAGCGTAAAACAAGGCTCACGCGGCCCCTGATCGGTGCTGAGATTCCGGCCGGGTTTCCTTCTCCGGCTCAGGATTATATCGAGTCTTCACTTGATCTCAACGAACTTTTGATCGAACATCCCACCGCAACTTTTTTTGTTCGGGTACAGGGATTTTCCATGATCAACGCCGGTATTTCTCCTGATGATATACTTATTGTAGATCGAGCCCTGGAACCGGGTCACAGGAAGATCATCATCGCCATCTTAGAGGGAGAGCTCACTGTAAAACGTCTCCTCATCAATGATAATCGCTGGTTTCTTACACCTGAGAATCCCGAATTTTCGGCAGTTGAGATCTCGGAAGATTCCGATTTTCAGGTCTGGGGTGTGGTTACTTATGCTATTCATCAGGTTCGATAGGATTCATTTCAAGAAACAAGTATGAGACAAGACGAATTATTTGCTCTGGTTGACTGTAACAATTTCTATGCCGCCTGTGAGCGGGTCTTTGCCCCTGAGCTGGAAGGAAAACCGATCGGTATCCTTTCCAACAACGACGGCATAATTGTTGCCCTATCCGATGAACTCAAGCAGCTTGGAATCAACAGAGGAGTTCCCCTGTTCAAGATCAAGGATCAGATCAGAAAGTACGATATCAGGATATTCTCTTCCAATTACACCCTTTACGGTGATATGTCATCCCGAGTTATGAAAATTCTCTCTAGGTTTACTCCGGACTTTGAGATCTACTCGATCGACGAGGCTTTCCTGCGCCTGAGCGAATTCAGACACCTTGATCTTACTGCCTACGCCAGAAAAATAAAGCATGTTGTCCATCAGTGGACAGGCCTCCCTGTTTCCATCGGCATCGGTCCCACCAAAACTCTGGCTAAGTTAGCTAATCACGTTGCCAAACGCCGAAAAGATCTGGCCGGAGTTTTTGACCTTACCGATCATCCCCGGAAAGACAATATCCTCGCTTCCATCGATGTTAAAAGAGTCTGGGGTGTAGGACCACAATACGCCAAACTTTTGCATCGCAACGGCTTTCATAATGTTCTTCAACTTGCCGGAGCTCCCCGGAAATGGATCAAGAAGAAGATGACGGTGGTTGGCTTGCGGACTGTCCTGGAATTGAATGGTACTTCCTGTATCGATCTCGAGCAGGATCTCGACCCCAAAAAAGAGATCGTTTCTTCCAAGTCTTTTGGACAGCCCGTTACTGAGCTCAAGGATCTGCAGGAAGCTGTGAACAGCTATTGCATCAGGGCTGCTCAGAAATTGCGGGAAGAAAAACAGGTAACAGGACAGATAATGGTTTATGTAACCACTAACCGGTTTAAGAACGAACCTCAATACGCTAACTACGAATTCTACAAACTGCCTCTTCCCACTGCCTATACCCCGGATCTTCTCCAGGCAGCTGCCAGAATCCTCAAAAATATCTACCGCCGGGGATATAAATACAAAAAAGTCGGAGTTATGCTTTCCGAAATAAGTCCCGAAGTAAACATACCGCCAGATCTCTTTACCCCCACTTATCTAGACGATCGCCGGAGAGTTATAATGGCTTGTATGGATGCAATAAATCATAAAATGGGAATGAACAAGTTGACCTACGCCGGGGTCGGTACGGTGCAAAACTGGAAAATGAAACGGGAAATGCTGACCCCTCACTATACTACACGCTGGCAGGATCTACCTATCGTAAAAGCTTGAGATAAAATGTCAGCAAAAGAAAATTCAGTCCGAAAAATCATTCATGTTGATATGGATGCTTTTTTTGCGGCAGTGGAAATAAGGGATAATCCTCGGTATAAAGGAAAACCTCTCATCGTTGGAGGATCTCCCAAGAGCCGGGGTGTGGTATCGACCTGTTCCTATGAAGCCAGAAAATACGGTATTCATTCTGCTATGCCCTCAGCTACTGCTTATAGATTATGTCCTCATGCCATATTTGTCCATGGTCGTTACCAAGCGTATAGGGAAGTATCGGAACAGGTTAGAGAAATATTCTATGAATATACCGATCTGGTGGAACCGGTGTCAATCGATGAAGCGTATCTGGATGTTACTGTTAACAAAAAGAATATCTCTTCGGCAACAACAATAGCCCGTGAAATCAAAGAAAAGATCAAAGAGAAAACAAATTTAACGGCTTCAGCTGGAATTTCCTATAATAAATTTCTGGCTAAGATTGGTTCCGATCTGGATAAACCAAACGGGCTGGTTGTTATTCCACCTGACAAAGCTATGGAAGTATTAATGAACCTGCCAATCGGTAAATTCCATGGAATCGGTAAAGTAAGTGAACAAAAGATGAAAAGCCTTGGCATCAATAATGGTGCAGATCTAAAGAGACGTACCCTGAAAGAACTATTAAGACATTTCGGTAAGGTGGGAAACTTCTATTACCAGATAGTACGGGGTAAAGACGATCGGGAAGTTAAGACCAACAGGATCAGAAAATCGATCGGTATGGAAAGAACTTTCTCCGAAGACCTTGATAATACCAGTGATATGCTCGATTACCTTAAGGAGTTTTCCAAACGGCTTTGTCTTAAAATGCAGGAACGAGGAATAAAAGGAAGAACGATTACCCTTAAGATAAAATATGGTAACTTCGATTTATGTACACGCTCACTAACATTTCTCGAACCTGTGAACAACGAAAAAATATCTTTTTACTATCTCAGTAAATTACTTAAAGAAACATTAATCAACAATTTCAAAGTTAGATTACTCGGTTTGAGTTTTTCCAACTTAAAATGGGATAAAGAAACCAAAATTGAACAGATGGAATTCGGTTTTTTTTACCATTATCCAGCTACTTTGGAAAAATAATTTGCCAGTTTTAAGATTGATCATTTATTTTATTTTTTCTAATATAAATGTGAGGAAATATGTGTGGAAGATTTGCAATTTACAGTAGTGTTCAGGCGATAATGGAATATGCTGCCGTCATCAACTCACTCAAAGAATTCAAGCCAAACTACAACGCTTCTCCCGGGCAAAAGATACCGGTTATTCTCCCATCCGATGGTAAACATAGGCTTGATGCTTACAAATGGGGATTGATCCCCTTCTGGGCTAAGGATATCAAAACCGGATATAAAATGATCAATGCCAGAGCAGAAACCATTGCTGAGAAAGCAAGCTTTAAATACGCTTTTCAGAAAAAACGCTGCCTGATCCCTGCCAACGGATTCTACGAATGGAGAAGATCTGATAAACAACCTTTTTTTATCCGAGTGAAAAACCGTGACCTGTTTACTTTTGCCGGACTCTGGGAATCCTGGCAATCACCGAAAGGTGAGAATATCCATTCCTGCTGCATTATCACCACTCAACCCAACGAATTCATGGAAAATATCCATAGCAGGATGCCGGTTATTCTAAAAAGAAATGACGAAGAATCCTGGTTGACCACCAAGAATCCGGTTGATCTTTTACCTTTATTGAGCCCAACAAAAGAAATCCTTATCGGACATGAAATCAGCAGAGATGTCAATTCCACTGCTAATAATTATCCCGAACTCCTAAAAGAAATAGAAGAATCCGATATTTTTACCAGTAATTGAGGATTTCCTCAATTATATTTTTCTGGACATATACTTTAATTGTATCAGCAATGCAAATAAAAATATAGGATAAATAATTCTGAGTTTCTTTTAATTATGAATCAGGAATTTTGATGTTAGGAACGATAATAAACGCAGCCGCTGTTGCCATTGGCAGCCTGATAGGACTATTATTGAATTTTAAGCTTCCGGAAAGATATCACAAAATTCTATTTCAAGGGATCGGTTTGTTCACCTTTTTTCTGGGTGTGAAATTAGCGTTGAATACCAATAATCTGTTGATCATGGTTTTCAGTATCGTCTTGGGCTCAATTACTGGAGAATTGGTCAATATTGAGAAAGGAATGGAGAAAATTAGCACCAAAATTAAGAAGAGAACCGGTTCATTATCTAATACATTCACCGAAGGATTTATTACCGCCTTTCTTTTATTTTGTATGGGTTCCATGACCATTCTGGGTGCTTTTGAAGAAGGCTTGGGGGGAAAACCTAATCTGCTCCTGGCAAAATCCGTTCTGGATGGATTCAGTTCGATAGCTCTGGCTTCTGCGCTGGGCTTGGGTGTGTTGTTCTCAATCATACCACTGATCGTTTATCAGGGTGGATTAACTATCCTGACAAGATATCTGGGAAAATTTATCTCAGAACCAATTATCAATGAACTGACTGCTGTTGGCGGGATTATTTTACTCGGACTTGCTCTGAGAATATTGAAGCTAAAAAAGATAAACATTCTAAACTTGTTACCTGCTCTTGTCTTTGCTGTTCTATTAACTTCTATCTTCATTAAATAAAAACTTATGGATTTCAGATTTATTCAGTTTTGTGAAGATATATTAAGTAAAGTGATTGCAGATTTCAGAGATAAACAAGCCGTTTTTATTTTCCCCACTATGGCAAGCAAAAAAAGGTCTCTGTTATTATATCAGGATCAACTCGATTTCAACGGAAGTTTATTTTTTACCATGGACGAATGGAAAGATGAGATTTTTCCTGCAGAATTTCCAATACTTAAAGAAGAAAAACGTCATTTGGCTTTGTATCAATCTTTAAATAATGTGGATCGTAATAAATATAATATAAATAGTTTTCCCGGTTTTATCGAATTTGCAAACAGATTTTTTAAATTCTGGGAAGAACTTAATGAAGAATGTGTAGAAGACGAAATCCTTTTAAAAACATTTTCTCAGAATTCTCTTTCACTTGGCTGGCAGAAAGATACAATCCGGGATTTTATTACGATCAAAAAAAAGTATAAAAACTATCTTGATGAATGGCATTATAGCGATAATATATTCTTAAGACTCCCATCCAATATCAATTTAGCCCATTTTGACTATTTTGATCATTTTATCGTTGTAAATCAGTATTATTATACCAGACTCGAAAAAATCCTGATCCAAAAACTTACAGAGAAAATTCATATCTATTACCAGATACCAGAAAAATTGATCGATAAAAAAAATCTAGTTCCCGTCAAAGAAATCGAAATTTCAGACCTGTCAGAGTTCCAAACAAAAAAGGTGGAAATTTACCAGTCACCGGACGAAACAAGCATGGTACTAACTCTAATGAACAAGTTGGATGACATAAGACCCGATATAATAGTAGACTTTCGTTTCAACAACAAATATTATTCTCGTTTTTTTTCACCTCTTAGTTTTGAATCTTCAAATACCGATTCCATATCGAATTCATCTATCTTCCGATTAATCAAGGCTCTGACTGAATTTATCGCGTCATCCCAACAGGTAAAACCTGGCTCTAAAATTCTCTATCAGTTACAATATTTTTTAAATCTCCTTTTAACCGAAGAATTCATTCTTCTATTTGATCCCTCTCAAACCCTTAATAAAAGTGAAGTTGAGTCCACTCTTGATTATATTTACGAATTAATAGATGGTGATTATAAATATATCGACCTTTCAGGTGAATTGCTTGCCATAAAACATCCCGGAGAAGAAGCACGGGTTCTGTTAAAAAGTGCGTTTTCCTTGCTTGAGTCTATCATAAATCAATCAACTTCTTTGCCTGAATTCTGTGATCTTTTTCTCGATGATGGTCTACTTTCACCAAAATTTTATCTGCAGGATAAGGAAAAGTGCTGTTCTAATCTTTGCTCCACATTTTATCAAGCTCTGGCTGTTTTTAAAAGCCTGGAAAACCTGAAATTCCCAATTCACTGGAAAGAACTCTTCCCGATTAAACCGAATTCATTCAGCAACAAAAGTAGTTATTATTTTAAATTGTTTTGCAATCATCTGAATTTAAAGGAATTCAACTGGAACATTACAGAATCCAGAGGGAGATATAAGGTTTCATCACTGCAAAATACCCGTGACCTGTGTTTTAATAAAGTGGCGATTCTTAGTTTGACAGAGGGAGTTTTACCTGCCTCTCCCCGACCTTCCTTTCTTCTTACGGAAAATCAAAGGAAATTGCTTGGCTTAAAAACCTATGAAGACATCAGAGCAAGAGAAAAATATTACTTTTCCCGCTTGATCCTGCAAAGCAAATCCAGCTATTTATTTACCTGCAGCCAACCGGAAAAGAATATAGAAATTAGTTCTTATCTGGAAGAGTTGAGGATTTCGTTTCCCGAAGAATGCATAAATACCACT